>ERZ1673734.497-NODE-497-length-33010-cov-13.520528_pt1 | contig 33010 bp, 16 predicted proteins | sample MGYA00580199_ERZ1673734 | MGnify/ENA primary metagenome ERZ1673734 (study PRJEB41218, sample SAMN15661742) | gut metagenome | host: Homo sapiens | place: Canada: London | collected 2015-08-20/2019-03-30 | study: EMG produced TPA metagenomics assembly of...
CCCCCCCCCCCCCCCCCCCCCCGGACGTCGGTCTGCTTTTTAACTTAGCGCCATGGACTACTCCTGGCGACACATTGTGAATTCGGAGAGTAACAACATGGCGGGTTCAGATAAAAAAGAAAAGGCGTCTAAGGCTAATACCGCGCGAGCAGGTGAAGTTGCGCCGGGTGATATCCCTGAACCGGATGTTTCGGGCTTGATAGAGGCCGGTTTGCCCGAAGGTCTAATTCGCACAGAAAAACTGGCTGCAGATTTAATCATCACTTTGCTAGAGGGGGTTGAGAACGAACCGCCAACCGGCGAGATGGATTATTATCGGTTGCAATGGTCGCGGGTCATTACAAGTGAAGAGTGGGATAAGTTTGATGAAAAAACCTTTACTGGGGGCACAACCTGGGTGCCACTCACTTTCACCATCCCGAGTGTATTTTTACTGGCAACCGAAAACGAAGGTACTTTCTATCTGAGGTACGAGCATCAGAATTTTAACTTTGCTCTTGCTTGGTCTGAACCCGTCACTATTCATATTGATAAAGTGCCACCTAATGGCGCGTTTGCTCCCGAAAAAATGGAATTCAGTATTACTTCACCCATTACCGATGCAACGTTTGCGACGGATGCTTTTCTTGAAGCAACTATTCCACCCTGGTCGGGTGAGGATATAGCGGATGTTGACGTATTTTTTGGCTGGTTCAAAGGTGAACTTCCGCCCAATCCTGATCCTGGTACGCTCATCCGCCATGAGGATATTGCACCTGATGGAAAGGTACAGATCCCGAAAGACTTAATCTACGCAGCGGGGGATGGCCTGTGCTGTGGTGGCTATGTGCTGGTCGACAAGGCAGGTAATGCCAGCTACCCGTCAAAGTATGAACTTATGTCGGTTGCGCTCGGTCCTTTGCCGACCATATTGCAAGAACCAACGGTGATAGATCCTACCGGCGGCACTGATCTGCTGCGTTCGGACATTATTGATGGGCACGTTATTGTGAGTGTGCCTCATGTGCCCAATGGCAAGAGCACAGACATTATTGTTGTTAAATGGAAGGACCATGACGTAACACCCGGTCTGCCTGTTGGTAGTAATCCGACGAGTGGGTTTAATATTCCCGTTGCTTGGCCCATTTTGTGGGAGCAATACACTGACACTGCAGTTGGCCCTGTACAAACGCCGGTGTCTTATACAGTACTGCGAGGTGTAGAACCTTTTGACTCCCCGGCTACAGCGGTAGAGTGTGACTTCTCCAGTGCCGGGCCGATAAACCCCGATCCTGATCCGGCTAACCCTTTACTTGAACCGGTCAGAGTGGTTGGGGAGTCCGGAACCGAGAACAAGTTGGAAGCTTCAGATGAAAATAAAGATGTATTTGCCAAGATCGTACTGGTCGGCCCTGTCGTCGCCGGCGATAGTTATCAAGTGATATGGAACGGTTCAGCAATAAGTGCTGCCTATGTGATCAAAACCGAGGCCGCAGGCGATGACATAGAGATTCTGCTCAATTGGGATGATATCCGTCTTCACGGCGCTAATACTGCAATGCCAGTGTGGTACCAGCTTACAAACTCGGCGCATAAAAATCCGCAAGAACCTAAAGAACGTACTGAGGTTGATATCGGTTTTCTGGTGATTGAATATCAGGAGGCCGAGGCGCTGCACCTTATCAGTCCAATTAATCGTTTGACCTGTGCTTCATTACGCTGGGATGCGGGGGAGACTACATTCGGTGTCGAGTTCAAAATTCCGCCCAGTACCTATTTGCAGGCCGGTGACGAAGTTGTAGTCACCTGGACGGCTTATACAGACTTTAATAAACCTGTGAAAGTTGATGGTGCCGAGAAGACCCAAACATTTACGAATATTACTTCAGAGCAGGCGACTAACGGGATTGTTTGGCTGGTTGAACCTTACGATGATCACCTATTGCCAACGTGGCTGTCCTCTGCTCAGATTGGCAAAGGCGAGGTGACATATACCATCACGGGTAAGTCTGGCAAATCCAGGCCAACTAATACCCCAATCTCACTAGCACAAGGGGGGGGGGCATGCATCCTTCCCCCTGCGCCTAACCCTTGAACAAGCATTCATCAGGATAGTACTTATACAAAGGCAGGAGTAATATCTCCTGCCGGCATAAGTATCCTGTTTCTGTCATCAAGATCGGAAAAGACCTACATACTCCTACGGTATATGGCCTGTAGTCTTCGTGACTTTTCTGTCTAAAGATCCAGAGAGTATTGCTATGCCTAAAACCAATCCGTTGAAATTACATCCTTTATTCAGATCATTGAGGTTACTGAGCGTTGCGCCTTTGGTAATGGTTGCTCAAGTGGGCTATGCCACAGTGTTTGTTGGCCCCGGCAATACCAAAGATATCGACGGTACGGATGCACTGGATAATTACGTGCTGAATGGACCTTCAACGTTAAATGCTAATGGTGCTGCTACCCGCGACATCCAGGTCAACAGGGCCACCCTGAATCTTGTTAACAGCAGTGTGCAGGCCGTGAGCGCCAATGGTGTTGGGCTCTCGGGCGGTCAAGCTGATATCTCCAGCAGTACCATCAATAGTGATCGCTTCGGTCTGGCGATGGGGCCTGACCCTACTGGCGCAGGTGCCGTTGCAACAGTGAGCGACACCTCAATTAGCGGTGGTATGACTGGCGCACTAGTCAGTGGTGCGGGTGACTTAACGCTTGTTCGGTCGAGCTTGACCGGTACTGGCGTCACTGCCCGTGGCCTGAGGGTTGCCTCCGGTACGGTCACGGCTACTGAGAGTACGATTACAGGAAATAGTGACGGTATTCAGCTCGGTGGTGATAGAACTCACTCAGACGTCGCATTGATCTTCAGTGATACCAGGGTCGAGGGCCTGAACGGCTCGGCCATTGTGGTCGATACCTTGGGGCAAGGCCCCGTCACGGCCAATATTGCGGTGCTCAATGGTTCACAATTGTCTGCCAGCAATGGTGTATTGATGGACGTTCGCAATGGGGCAGAAGGTAACTTGCGAGTGGGGGGCGGCAACACCCAACTGGCAGGTGATATCAGTGCAGACGCTACAAGTACCGCCAATGTGCTGCTGGAAGATTCCGCGACACTGACCGGGCATCTGGAAAATGTGCAGAACCTGGGCATCAACAGCAATGCACGCTGGGTGATGGAAGGTAATGGCAGTGTCGAGAATCTCTCGCTCAACGGCGGCGGTGTACAGTTCGGTAAGCCAGGTGAGTTCTATACCTTGAAGGTAGAAAACCTCTCGGGTTCGGGTGGCACTTTCTACATGTACAACGACTTTGCCCAAGGCCTGTCCAATACCGTGACCGTGACCGGAACTGCGAGCGGCAATCATTCGATCAAACTTGACAGTATGGGCACAGAACCTGTGGCCGTAGGGTCAACGCCGGTGGTTCATATTGCTTCAGGTGATGCCACGTTTGGTTTGGTTGGAGGTGGCGTCAGCCTGGGGGCTTTTGACTACGACTTGGTCCTGCATGCTGGCAACCCGCAAGACTGGTATTTGGACACCAGTACCCGAGTTATCAGCCCCGGTACACGTTCTGTTTTAGCGTTGTTCAACACCGCACCTACTGTGTGGTACGGCGAACTCAGCACGTTGCGTAGCCGCATGGGTGAACTGCGTACGAATCAGGACAAGGCGGGTGGCTGGGTTCGCGCCTACGGTAACAAGTTTGATGTGAATGCCAGCTCCGGTGTTGCTTATCAGCAAGTACAACAGGGCTTGTCGTTTGGTGCAGATGCGCCTATGCCGATAGGCGATGGCCAGTGGTTAGTGGGTGTGCTGGGTGGTTACAGCAAGTCTGATCTGGATTTGAGCCGGGGCACGAGCGGTACGGTCAACAGTTACTACGTAGGTGCCTACACCACTTGGATGGACGAGCATAGCGGTTATTACTTTGATGGCGTGGTCAAATTCAACCGCTTCCAGAATTCATCTGATGTTGAATTGACCGGTGGCGATCAAACCAAGGGTAAATACAATAACTATGGTACTGGCGCCTCTCTGGAGTTCGGTCGCCATATCAAGTTGGCCGACGATTACTTTGTTGAGCCCTATGCACAAGTCTCCGGTGTGGTGATTCAAGGAAAAGACTACGATCTGGACAATGGTTTGGCCGCAGATGGCAGTCGCACGCACTCATTACTGGCCAAAGCGGGTGCCACTGTTGGGCGAAATTTTAACCTCGGTGAAGGTAAAACACTGCAACCCTATGTGCGCGCTGCGTATGTGCATGAGTTTGCCAGTAACAACAAAGTCGAGGTTAATGACTACACCTTCAATAATGACCTGTCGGGTTCTCGTGGGGAGTTAGGGGCAGGCATGGCCATGACGTTGACCGACAAGGTCTCGCTGCATGCCGATTTTGATTACAGCAATGGTGACAAGATCGAACAGCCTTGGGGAGCCAATGTGGGTCTGCGCTACCTGTGGTAGCGCTCAGCGTAAGAGGGCAATGCCGGAGTCTGCTCCGGCATTCAGTTATCACTGCAGAGTGTTATTCGGGGCCCTCTATACCTTAGTGGGTAAGTTTTCAATGCGGAGCAATAACTATGTCGTCTACAAAATTAAATAAACTCCCTCTTACCATGAAAGCCCCCTGGACAAATCCTGAGCCTTTATCTGATATTCCGGATGGTGAAACTAACCTGCTACATCGCTCTGCCTGGAGTAACGCAGATAAGCCATTAAGGGTTGAGTTTGAGGCTTGGTACGATTCTGCGCCCCCTTCAGGGTTTGAACAGGTTCATGTGTTTTTGGATGATGATGAAAGTAATATCATTGAATCCAGAACATGGAGCTTGCCTATGGCTGATGAAGATTTTTATATCGAGATTAGTGCTCATAAGTTGCCCGAAGGTGAGCATGCAGTTAGTTACATTATGGTTGACTTTAATAACTCGCCGGCGCGATCCCATCCGTTTACTCTCACTGTCGACAAAACACCGCCTATTCTAGCCGCTGACAGTCGCCTGATTTTCCCCTTCGACGTTAGCCCTCCCAACAGCATCACTGCCGACTACCTTGCCCTTCCAGCTAATAATGATCAAGTCTTAGCCTCGCTTTCTGATTACACCCGTAAAAAGGTCGGTGATGTTATTACTTGGTTCTGGGGAGTATCAGAGGCCAATGTTAAGCAGGTGGGAACGGTTACGTTGGATATAGACCATATCAATGGGTCTTTACCCCCGTTAGCGTTCACTGGAGATATGATCCGCGACAGTGGCGATGGTCAGCGATATGCCCTTTATCAAATTGAAGACCGGGCTGGCAACATCAGTGTGCGTTCTTCGGCGGTCGAGTTGAAGGTGAATGCTGATCCAATACCACGGGTTTTTCCGTGGCCGACGATTCAGAATGCTGACAGCAAGGGGCAAAATCAGATCCTTGATCCCCTGATTTCCTATAACTACTATGTCGTCGAGGTTCCGGAGGCTGCCGTGATTAACCCCGGGGATAAACTCTGGGTCCAGTGGGGTGATCCGATGACGTTTGGTGCCGCTCGATTCGATGCTCCTTTGTCATCCAATCCCTTGCACTTTGAAATTCCCATGCGGTCAGTTGCCGCTTATATGGGTAAAAAATTGCAGGTTTATTACGGTGTTGAAGGCGTGGTTGAAACCTCCGAGCAGACGAATTTACTGGTGATGAAACTTGAGCTTGAGAATTATCCTACAATTCAATGCGAAGGGTTTTCTGGGGTAACCCTTAAATATTCAACTATTAAAGCCGACGGTGTAGCGCTGACGATGGACCGATGGACTTTAATGACTACTGACCAAATTGTGCGGGTTAAAATCACTGGGGTGTCCAGTGCAGGAAATGAGGCCGAAACGCTGTCTGTGCCTGATTATTCTGTGAAAGAGTCAGATTTAAAAAACGGTATTGGTTTGGGCAGAACGATTCTCGCTGAAAAGCTTTTTTTTAATAAGCTCAAGCGCGGTGAACGTTTTACGGTGCATGTATTTGTCAGTTTTGATCAGGGGGCAACGTGGCCGATAGTTGACAACTTCCCCCCGTTGTACGTCACGTTGAGTGACTGATACGTTCGCCGTGTAGAGGTGGGTCGCTTTCCAAGCGGGTACATCTTTACCTATAGGTAATTGAAAAATTTAACGCGCCTTTGGCCAAGCCCGGTTCAACATCCTCTGGTTGTCCGGTTTGATAGAGCCGCGCGTTGAATGGAAGGGATGTAACACCTTTGACGATAGGAATCAGCGGGACTTCTGTGCTGAGTTCTATGGGGCTTCCATCCCCTGTAAGGATTTGAATGCCTACGCCCTCGGCAGTCGAGCCTGCGCTAAGTGTGAATACGCCACTGATTGGGGGAGTCACAGGCACCGAGCCATTGAGCCCATCCAACCTAATATTAGCAGTGGCGGTAATGCCGTCAGTTTCACAATCACTCAAAGTAATGCTAAAAGGCACAGCAGGGGTAGTGTAGCCGGGCCGAACGAAGTCGGCCTTGTTCCATTTGCCCAGCAGCACCGGATCAGCGCTCACACGGTTACTTAAAACTGTGCACTGTGCCTGAATGATCGTACCGGTAATTCCTACCCCAAATGCTTTTCCCAGGTCGGTTAAGTTTCCGCTGAACAGTTCTGAGCCGTCCAGCGTCTGAGGCCCGGCTGCAATGGTTGCTGTTTTTGTCAATGTGTAAGTGCCTCTCAAAAAGGCAAATTGCATATCGGAAGCGCCCATTGATTTCTGATGGAAAGCCCTGAAAGGCACGCTGGAGTCGCTTTCTGGGTCAAAGGCATTGTCCCTTAATCCCGCAAAGGGAAATCCCAGTTTGATGTTGACACCGACACCGGGAATGTTGGTTTGTATGGTGGCGCCTGTACGATTTAGCCCAAACCCTTCGTTGAAGACGTTAAGGGTAAGTCGCGTTGTGGTCAATGCTTCAAAGGTCAATCTTGAAGTACCGTCGTTAGTGCAACTTAATCCAAGTGTTTCGAGGTTGGGGGTGACTTTGCTCACATTAGCTGTGCCGATAGGGCTACCCAGCGGCGCATCCCTGGGTACATAAACGGTACCCAGATCTACAACAAAGGTCATTGGTCCACGTGCGGTGTCCCATGTGCAGCCATTGAGGGCTGATGCTTGAGTGGACGATACAATAGCCCCGAGGGCCAGCAGGGAGCACAGCAGGCAATGTGATAGGTTCATGATTGTTTCCTTGGTGTTGCTATAAGCGCTATTTAAGTGAGCGATTATCAACTCACAGGCTGGTTCAAAGACACGTCAGTGTTTGCAATCGATAACCCTCGCGTACCTGCATTTGTTGAGGGGCCAGAGAGAGTTGGCACTGCGGGTTTAAATCTTCCCCCCATCGAATATTGAGGATCTGAGGCTGGTCGTGGGTTGAAAGTAAAAGTTGTCCCCCTTGGCCGACAACCGCGACTACCTCTCCGAGAGCATCCAATGCTTGAGCGCCAAAGGGTAATGGCTCGCCATTTGGGGTGTGTCCGGTTATGAGTAAGCGGGTAACTTTTTTAGATACAAAAGCCGCTTTCACTACAGCGCCGCGCCTAGGAACAACGTTGGCTATACCGTTTTCTATTTCAAAGCCTGGCTCAAGATTATCGGTTTGTAACATGACTGAATTGAAGCGATAAGGCCGCAAGTAGGGCATCAGTGCATAACCCCTGGAGTTGGTTTGTACACCTGTCGCATTCTGCACACCCACACCAGGGGTATCAGGCACTTCGACCAAACCCATGGTTTCACCCAGGTAAGGCCCTAGTTCAATGCCATCAGCATGCAGCAACACAGCACCCGCCGAGTTGAGTGAAACACTTCGGTATTCAGCGCCTTGGGTGACTCCTGCGCCTACATTGCCAAAGGGAGCTTGATAACTCACCCCCAGGGAGGCTGTTTGCTGATTACTATTTGAGTTGGCCAGTGTTGCCCGATAACTCAATCTATTTTCATCAATGCTGCCGCCGAAGCTAGCGCGCTGACTATGGCGGCCACCTGAACTGTCCGCGCTAAGTGTTGCATGGCTGGAAAGAGCAAAATCCAGGGGGAAGGAGACACCTATGCTTATTTGTCGGTCGCTATCTAACCTGTTGGCACTCAATGATTGCGAGGCCGACAAGTTATAGGTCACGGCATTGTGCTGGCTGCTGAGGGTAAACTGGAATTGGCGTTGAACATAGGATGTCTGCCAATAGTCCTGATGTGAAAAGCTCAGGTTAATTGTGCTTGATCGCCCGATATTTTGATAAACCGAAGCCTCTAACCGACTCCGCCGACTACCCATGTAATGGCGGTCATGACTGCGCTCGCGCAGCGTTTCTTCAAAGTCCCGATAACCTTGTGTGGAGTATCGATAACCGGCGAAACGCAGGTGGGTATTTGTATGGAAGGACTTTCCGTATTTGATGGCATAGCTCTGTCCTTTGGTGACATAAGGAGTTGCTGAGTCAATAGTTGCCCTTGAATGGGTTATATCAACGGCCAAGGCCCCTATTGAGCCAAGATCCTTGGCCACGCCAAGCGTGCCAGCCCGGTGAAACGAACTGCTCAGTAATCCTCCGTAGACGGTTGAACCCCATCCGACGCCTTTGGCCAAAGTGCCTTGCCAGAACGTCGGTTGTTCCAGGTTGGTTGCTGACTTGTAGCGGCCCAATGCGGCGCTATAACGCCAAACGTCTTTTCTTAACAGGTTGCCCAACGTGGCATAAGGTTGGGTAAACCGTCTGACATTGCCGTCAGCCTCGGTCAACACTATCTCAAGTTCCCCGCTGCCAGCGGCGGTGGCCAGATCGGTGATCTCATAGGCCCCAGGGCTTACATAAGTCGAGTAAATTGGATAGCCATTTTGCAGGACTTCAAGCTTGGCGCGGGTTTGTGCTACTCCCCGAATAACCGGGGCATAGCCCTGCAGAACATCGGGTAGCATGCCGGGATCTGTTGAAATCACTGCCCCTGTTATGGGAACGCTGCGCATCACGTCGCCACTGGTAAAGGTTTCGCCCAGGGTCAGGTTGGCCTGGCTTGCGGGCAGGTCGCGTTGAGCGTAGGTGTAAGCGCGTGCCCATTCAATCTCATTTTTCTCATTCTGGCGCCGAGAATGGTTACTGCGCAAACGCCATTCGCCCACATTTATGCCGCTATTGAGGTACAGATCATATTGGTTGCTGGAGCCAGAAAAACGGTTGTGCCCTTGCTGGGCAGACGCCTGATAACTAAAGAAAGCGGCGTTGATGCCCGAATCCCAGTGCTGTGGATTGACATGGCCAGCCACGTCCCGATGCATGGCGATGTGCGGAATCGACAGGCTCAAGCGTAATTGATCGCCTTCAAATTGTACTTTTGCGTTCGGAACAAGCGCTTCAAGATCGATACAGGATTTTTGTGCCAGTTCGGGCTGAGCCACACCTTCGAGCTTTACGCCTATCTCTTTTAGCAGTGCATAGGGCAAGCAGGGTAGTAATTGCTGATTGTCGTGGCTCAACATGAAATCAAGTTCACGCTGCCCAACCGGTGTTTGATTGACCTCTACTTGCACCCAGTAACGCCCTGGCCCTACGTCTTTAATATTGGCCAGGGCAGCCAGAGCGAGGGTACCTGCGCCCGCGGAATGAGCGGGGCTTTGTTGCATGAAACCTGATTGAAATTTCAGAGGCTGTTCGGCCAGTGCAAGAGAGGTGTGAAGCAATGTAAGTGGGGACGTGGTCAAGGCAATCAGGCAGGGAAAGCGTAAACGCACACCTGTGAATTTACGAAGCACAGAAGAGGTCATCTTGAGTTCCTGACGAACAGCAGAGGCAGCGCGTTATGGCGTCTGTTTTATGGGAGCACTAACGGGCTTGCTGGCACCGCCGTAATCATTTATTGCGGTAAACCGAACCTGCATATCGGGTGAAAGGGTCAACCCTTGCAGTGGCAGTGCTAACGCTTGCATTGGCAACACCATGTCTATGTTTTTAAGTTCTTGTTGATGATTGCCGGTGAGTAACTCGATGCGTCCAAAGGTCACGTGAAAGGCCGTCGGGTTATTCACCACCAAGTGAGTTGTGCCTGCATCGGTTTGCAACGACCACTTCAGATCCATCAAGCCATCAATAGGATTACCCCTGAGCTGTGCCGGGCGATAAAACAATTTGATGCGAGTACGTAGGGCAATGGTCAGAACGTTGGTTTCTTCCGGGCTGGCCTGGGGAATTTCCTGCACATTGAAGTAAAAAAGAGATTCCTTGTCAGACGGCAAATCGTTTGGTAATCCGTTGATTTGTACCTGTTGTTGTTTGCCTGAATTGAGTCGGAACAAACTGGGTGAGGGCATGAACGGCACGGGTGAGATAGTGTCGTCCAGTGCGGTATTGACCCATGCCTGAACGGCATAGATACGCGTGCTCGGGTTGGCCACAATTAATGAGGCGCTGCGTTTGTCGCCATTAAAAATGACTCGTGTGGTACTGAGTGTCAGTGCCGCCTGAGCAGGGAGGGCGCATGCCATAAGCACTATGAGAGCCGTGCCAATTCGCACGGACAACCGTTGTCGGGCCGTGTTTGATAGTGAGCGAAGCATTAAATGACTACCTTGAGCCGGCCGCTTTCAGAGCGGCCGGTGGGGTGTTAGTCCATACGTGAGGGCTCGAACAGGAGGCCACGACGTAGCGGCGGGATTATTTGACTGCCACGAGGAAGGCGATGTCTGCCGAAGCCCTACCTTGGGTGACGGGGAAGCCTATTGAGCGGTAGTAGGCGGTGAAGTGCATGTCGCTTGAGCCGCTATCAGCAATTGGATACTCAGCCGAAGCAACGCCCGAGCCTATGGCATCGCCGCTGGAGTCACGTATGGAAATAGCCACGCTATCAGCCGCATCGGAGCCAGGACGTATGGCAAAGTAATCAGTGCCTTCAGGTGCTCCACTAAATGTCACCTTGCCATGTCCACCGCCTGCGGGCAGACCGCACTTAGCACCGTCGATAACGCGCAAGATAAATGGCTTGCCGCCAAACTCTTGACCAGCTGCAGTAAACGTACTGGCATTGACATTGACCATTTTGACCAGGCCACCAATGCTGCCATCACCGGGGTTGACGATTTCAATTGGGCAGGTGCCACCTTCAATGGCACCTTCAAAGTTGATAGTGCCATCGGCATAAGCCGTTGTTACGCAAAAACTTACCGCTAAACCCAGAGTGAGTGCGATGAGAGAGTGATTCAAAAGTGTAATCCTTGATTGAGTGAGCAGTGCCCGGTGTTAGGCGAGATCATGTATTGCGTGAGCACTGCCAAGTGGTTGAGAGCTTGATGTTGTTTAGTTTCAATAGGCGATCTTAAGGAGAGCCTTAGGAAGTAAATATGAGAGAACTCTCATTTTTTTGGCGGGTCGCGAAGTGCTTCAAGCGGGCACAATGATACGCAGCACAACGAAATAGCCCGTGTAACGTTTGAGCGTTACACGGGCAAAGGTGAACGGCGTTTAATTAAAACTTCTAGGATCCGTTAAATAATTGCTTGAGAAATTTGACCTGTTTATAGCCATTAGGGGTTATCCCTGTAGTGGTGAACACCTGAGTCCCCTTGCTAAAACCGAGCCCGGCCGCTTCATACGCTCTGTTTGAGATTTCTAGCGCAGTATTCACAGGCTGCGGCGCAGGCGCAGGCGCTGCTACAGGCACCGTAACAGTCTCCATGGTTGCGGCCTTTGGGCTGGATCCTGCACCTGTAGTGCTACTTGAGGAACGAATACTCGGTGCAGGATTAGAGCTCGCTGGCGCAGGTTTGCGAACAGCGCTGGCCGACTTGAGGCTAGCTCCGGATGTACGGCCTGATGTACCGGCTTTGCTGGCACCACCAACGCCAGGCTGTAAATGAGCCCTTGGTAATCTACCAAACGAGGTTTGACTGCCAGCGTTTACTGACGTTGCGCCCGGTTTTGCACTGACTTTTGTTGCGGCCTGCATTGCACCGGCCCTGCCAGCGCCCATGTAGGAGATCATCCCGCCTATGGTGCCTAGCGCTACCCCAAGGGCGGTAAGGCTGCCGTTTTCTTCTGCCGTGCCTGCTATTTGTAAGCCCAAGCCTGCGACTTGCATCGCTACACCTGCAATCATTGGGGCAGATACCGGTAAAAAAATCACTGAGGCAATTACACCCAGAGCGGCGAGCCCTACGTACAGCCATTTTTCCAGGAAACCCGGACCTTCAGGCTCAGGAACAGGCTCGTAGTACAACGGTAGATTGCCTCGTTCAAAGCCGTAATGCCCCGTCGGATCGCGGAAGCGGATCGGATTGCCCAAGCAATATACATAAGGGTTGACTCCGCCCGCACCGAACGGGCTGAGCGAGTCCGGCGAATGAAAGCGCATCAACCCCGGATTGAAGGCGCGGTAACCACGGCCCAGCAGATACCAGCCTGTCAGCGGCTCACAGACCTCGCTGTTAAAGGCCAGTAAGGTCTGCAACCCGGCATTTTTATCGCGCTCACCATAAGCGCTATAGCTGACCAAATGGATCTGCCCATTTAAGCTTTCACCAATCACGCTTGGGCTGGCATCGCTGAGCAACAGCAGGGTCTGGTTGTGATCTTCCAATTGCTGGCTCAGTGCTACACCGCCACTCAACAGGAAGTGGGAGTATTTGTCATCTTGCAATGTGTGGCTCAATTGAGTGCCTTGATAAAAGCGCAAACACTCACTTTCATTCTTAAGACGAACCCCCACCAGATGATTATGTCCGTCATAGCGATATTGACTGCTGACGGTCTCATCAACGGCGTGTTTGACTTGCAGTAGGCGCCCTTGGCTGTCATAGGTTAAACGCTGGCCCCGTTCATCATTCAGCATGTTGCCGCTGGCGTCGTAGTCGAACGTTTGAGAGCCCGGATAGCCGCCGTCAGTGTAAGTGTGTGTGACCTCTATCAGCTTGAAGCGATCGTCATTGGCGTAAAAGAACCTGGCGACGTCTCGTACTGGACCTTTTTCGGTCATGAACTCACTATTGCAGCGTGTGATATTGTCCAGCTCATCGAAGATAAAAATCTGCTTCTGAATCGCATTACCAAGTTGATCTTTAGGCAGAAACTCCAAATCTCCTTCGCAGGAATGCTCTTGCAGACGTCCTCGGGGATCATAAATGTAGGTTTCTTTCAGTAGAGTTTTGCCTTGGTGTTCCAGGGTACGACTTTGCAAATGATCATCATCAAACCAAGTTTGGCTTACTGTATAGGGCGGCTGTTGATCCAGTGCGAAGGTGCGTTTTCTTTCGCGGCTCAACGTGTCGTAGCATAGCGTAGTGATCAGCGTACTTTTGTTTTGCGGGTTGCCTGCGTTTGCCGTTGTCTGAGTGCTGTGGAGCAAACCAAAAGCGTTGTAGCTAAAAGTTGCGCTCACATTATGTTGAGAGATGCTAAGCAATCGACCGTGGTTGTCATACTCACTTTTAGTTTCGACGCCACCTTCACTACGCAAAATACTGCGCCCTTGTAACGAGGTGTTATACATAACTTCATGGGGCAGAGGAGCAGTGTCAGTCCATGACTCTTTCAATAAATGATTGTTACTGTCATACAGGTATACGCGTTTCCCCTGGTCATTGCTCATGCTGGTAATGTCCGCAGTTTGCGGATCATAGGTATAGGTCGTAGTATTCCCGAGCCCTGAGGTCTTAGAGAGAACTTCGATCTGAGTGGGTTGCTCGGTCAGTAGCGAGTTGTAGCGGTATATGAGGGTATTGCCGGCTGGAGTCAGGCTGTTGCTCACCAGCGACTGACCTTCCTTATAGTGGTACTTCTGTATCCGCGGGTTTTCACTAGAACCGGTTGATATCTCCGTCAATCGCAACAAGCCGTCGTAGCGCTGGCGGCCAACGATGGTGGCCGGCGCCGAGGGGTTGGAAGACTCTACCTGTAATTGGCTAACCAGTTCCTGTTCGGAGTGAGCGGCAAAGGTTCGATGCACGCGGGAGCCATCAGGTAATACTGAGGAGATTTGCCGCCCCCAACTGTCATATTCATATCGGGTTAAACGTTGTTGATTGGCGATTTTTTCAGTTTGTAACAGACAGTTTCCCAATCCATCATAGCTGTATTCAATGGAGCCTTGGACTGGAAACTCATCGGTAAGCAACGCTTGTTTGAGTGCTGCTCTGACCTCTGCTTGTGTGGGAGGGGGTACCAGTTCTTGTAAGCGGTAGTTCAATGCCTCGACATCCAGGCGCTTGACTAACGTTGGTTTACTCAAGTTGTTGAGGTGGCTTACCGTGAGCTCGCTGATAAGTATTGGCGTACTGCTGCTTTCTATCCAACTGGTTTGAACAGGGCCGGTACTATTGGTTGGTGTGGTTTGTTGCACTGCCGTAAGGCCGGTGCTGTCCATCTGGGATTCCAACTGGCCCCAATCGTCATAGGTATATGAACTTTCAAACTTCAAGTTTTGTTCATTGAGCCAGTCAACGCTGGTTTCCTTACTCAGATTGCCCCAAGCATCCCAAGTCGCGCTGTAGGTTACACGCGGTTGTGGCGTAGGGACAGAGTCACTGGGTACCAGACGTGCTTCAGACAGCACACGATTGAGGCCGTCGTACTGAATATGGGTTTCGACACCCTTGGCATCCCGGTTAATTTGACTGGCATAGTTCCCTTGGACCTGAGAAAGCGTGTAGGCATAGCTAGTGCTGGTTTCATCAGATGTTCCCGGCGCTACTGTCTCGCCTATTACACGATCCATACTGTCGTAGAGATAGAGAACAGGGGTGCCATTGAGATCTGGGGCCATAAGTGGTTGGCCGTTTACAGGGGAGTATTGTCGGACGCTGGTTTTACGGATGGGATTTGTATTGGTGTCGTCAAAGCCCAGTAATGTCTCAGTAATTTGCAGGGCGAACTGGTCCGCACGAAGGCCTTTGAGCGTGCGCTTATCCAGAGATGAAACGGCAACGTGTGTATGGCCCTGGTCTTTTTTTACGTCAAACGTGACGGGCGAGTACTCGAACAAACTTTGAGTGTGCAGGCCGTTGATCGACGAGCGCTGGGCTTGTGCTTGTCCATGAATTAACGCATCGTCGGGCTGGTTGTACCAATCTCGTGATGTGTGTTGTAACTCAATTTCTTGTTCCGTGTTGATCTCAATCAGGCGTTCATCTGTGACCACCAGAAAGTTGGGTTGTAAACTACCATTGAGTGCTGGCAACGCCTTATAGCTATAGCGGGTCTGCAAAACCTCTGCGCCAGCCAAAAAGTCGCCGCTAGGGGTCACCGTTTGAGATTTAAGGTTGCGTACGAAACCGTGCGGATCAGCCGGGCAATCGTCCCCGTTGTTGTCCGCGGGGTAGTAACTGTAGTCAACGATGACACCATTGCTTTTAATTTCTTGCAGCGGATTTCCGAAATGATCAAAGGAGGTGGTGACTGTTTCCATTCGGGATTGGGTAGCGTCATCCACCAAAGACCAGCGGGTCTCAACTTTTTTTGGAGCTTGAAACTGCGGTGGTTGTTTGTCAAAGCTGTCGTTAGTGCAGTAGTAAGTGGTAGTGATTGCCTGGACGCAATTGTTTTGTCTGGTTTCTTCATTAATCAGCAAGTGAAAGCGGTTATAGGTGCGCTTGACGCTACGCCCAACTTTACCCGCCACCATCAACTGGCTAGTCGAGCTATAGGTGTAACTGCTGACCGCTTTATAAAGGTTGTCTACCCCGTCTTTTTCCCAGTTTACAAGGGCGCCCGCCCCCAAAAAGTTGTGCCCATTTTGATCACCTGTGCCGGTATAAACATAATCTACCTGCAGTGTCCCAGGGCCTGACTCGAGCCCTGGGTAGGTCATGTGTCGCGTGACGCGAGGCAAATTTTTGTCAATACCCGCATCACTTGGATAAGCGTGACCTTCATCGTCATAGTGAATGGTTTCTCGCCCACCCGTAGGTGTGTTAACTGCGGTCACGCACAAAAAATCACGAATGGATGTGTAATCTACACGCCATGAAGCCTTGTCGTCAGAAGGCAATTCGATAACTTTTAGCTCGCGGCCTAGTAATTCAAATCGGTAACGGGCTTTAGGGGGATCTTTTTCATCGGCTCCGGGTGCAAAATCAAGGTTTATCTCGTTGGCATTTTTATAGTTAATCCGTAACAATAGACCCTGCTCATCCTGAATGTTTTTCAGCACCCAACCAAATTCAGAGTTGCTGTACTCCAGAAAAATCGCGTGCCCAGATGCGGCGTAAATGGTCGTCGGTAAGGCGATTTCATTGAGCCCTGTGCCAAAGCTTTTCAATTCCTCAACGAGCCCGGATTTATGCACAATTCTGTAAGTGCTATTGGGTAAAAAACTGAAGTGAAAAAAGTCTAGTCTGCGTTCTCGAATCGCCGCGTTTTCACCGCTGCCGGTTACCTTGAAACTTTCGCCCGTACTCAGCGTCACCATTTTAGTGGACGGGATGTATTGGGACAGGTTAAGGCTCCAGCCTGTGCCAAACCCGCTGTCTTGCGTATTGAGCGGGCTAAAGGCCAACCGCAAAGGTTGCAAAGGTCCGCGCAAAGCATTGGCATTTAAGGAGGGGAAATTAATCGAGAGCGTATATTGCCCGGTTCGTGGGTCGACAGAATTGTTTAAAAAACTCATAAAACCAAACGCATTGGAATGCACAACGCTGGAGCTGGTCATGAAAAAGTCCTCGAAGTTAGAAATTAATAGCGGCTAATTGAGAGTTGTCATGGTGTCGGTTGAATAGAGGTAGAAGTGGATGTAGAGGATGGATAGCTAACTGTTGCGCAACGATGAAAGGGAAAGTTGTCTTCACCTTGTTCGTGTTGAAAGCGTTCGCCAATAAGGACTTTATTATCAGTGCAAGAACTTTGGTTGTTAGGGTTGCGTACCCAGGTTGGATCGCTCACTACCATCATGATGTTGTTATTGGTGTCTCGGATTTCGCTACATCTTACGCGATAGGAAGTTTCGCCAGAGTTGGCTTCAAGTCCGGTAATAACAGACTCTGAAGGGCATGTGAATGCTGCGTGGGTATATGTGGGCCAAACGGCATAAGGTGACCAGATGTCGTTAGTAACTTTAAGTGGTGTTGTGCCGTGTAAGATTTTTTGGCATGAAATAAGTTGTTTGTAGTCGTTGCCACCTGTTCTTTTGATATCAGCCACTACTTCGTCTTGTTCGCAAGTGAGTTTGTATTTTAAATAATCACCTGCTACGCGCCATTCTTGTTTTGACAGTTGAATAGGAGGTGATGCTGCGGGGGTAATGTTAGGTGCGGAGGTAGTAATGCGTACGCAAGATAACGAATTGACAAGCGCATTCACTCCCCCCCGGATCTCGTTGTCTAGCATTTGAAGACCTGGAACTACAATTTTGTTTTTAGCAGTATTGGCAATGGTTTCAAGTGTAAGAGGAGAATCTTCAGGAGAGGTAAAAAAATTCTTTGTTGTTCTTAATTCTATCCAATATGCGTTTTTGTCGAACTCATTTGGGTTCTCTGGAGAGAGCGTTTTGGAACAATAGCTAGTGTCTGTGAGCAGTATTTTAGTGGCGGAAGGGATGTGGGTGAATACAACCGACTGAGCCCTGTTGTTAACACAACCATTGCCTAAGTTATCAAGTTCATATTGCCATATCCTCCCTTGGGTAGGAGGGGGAAGTGGGAGAGTACATTTCAGGCCATCTTTGTCCAAGAATATAATTTGCCCGTTGTCTGCATTCACACTCCGTGCGGGCATCGAATCCGCCGCATAAGTTACGGCAGGTAGAGTCATGGTTAATGAGCAACTTAGGATAAGTGCTGCGCTTGAAATGTTTTTCATTTTGAATTCCTATCGAGGTTGGCATATAACATTATGTTCTTGCAACGTAGGGACAATTGAGCAAAAGTGGTTGCAGGTTTACATTCATTTGTTTAGTTCACGGTTTGTTGTGGGCTCGTATCCTAGTAAATACGTCTAAGCCTTAGCTGTATACCTGTCAGATCAGCTAGGTTTGGCGAAGGGTAAAGACAGGTAAGGGGGGCAGTTGTAAAAAAACCTAGCACTTCTACTAGTATTCAGGCTGATGCGATAGGTGTAAAAAAGGGCAAGAAATCCAGTATTCCTGAATAGCTGACTTCTCAAAAAGGTGTTGCTCATGCGCAGTAATTCAGTAAATTCCATGGCTGCTATAAAAGCATGGATGAAGGAGGGAGCACGCACCCGAAAGTGGGATGCTATATTGGCTTATGATCGAACTAAAACTAATCAGCTATTGATGCAAGAATATATTGAGCGTTTTGACAGTGCGAGCAGTTACCTTGCGCCAATTACAACCGTTATTCCGGATACTTCTCCTTTTGAATATTTCAATGGGGTAATAGTCTCCAGCCCTGTCTTGTCATTTGAAAATTCATCGATAACGTCCAGTAAAGCCAAACTGACCTTCGATCTGATCGGCGGCACCTATATTACATTAGTGCAAGTCAATGGTACGTTGATCAAAGAAGTAACCCAGATCAGTGAGTTGAGTCCTCAGGCATCAGATAAAATATGGCTGGACATCGACTTGATATTTGCACCTGGCTCCGTAACAGGTGAGGGGACTGTGCAGCTGGATCTGAAGTCGACGCATGCCAAGGACTGGGGGGCGTCACTCGGTACGACCGATATAAATCGTCAGCGGGTGGCCGAGTATTTATATGATTTATTCGATCAACTGGATCCAAAATATCAAGTATTTATACTGAATAATATAAAATCCAACAGTAATTCATTGGTCACGCCGGAATCTTTCGTCATACGTGTACATCCAAAATCAGGTTCTAGACTGATAGGTCTTCATGCTGAAGATGTTGATGAAAAAGATGGGCAAGTGCTGTTATTTGTGACAATGAAAGGTGGAACCAATGGTGACCTGCCGTCGCAGGATGCAGACATGGCTTACCTGATTCCTGATGACGCTGGATATACGGCAACGATATTGCTGGGCACAGACTATATATTCTCCAAGGTGCTGCCAGGTAGCATTGAAGCATTTGATCCCTGGCAGGATGCTCCACCAAAATTCGAATTAGTACACTCAGAAAATGGTTTTATAGCAACTTTCAGTGCTGTAGGTGGCAGAGCTCACAGAAGAATATCACCTCAAACTGTTGGAAGGTATCAGATACATTTTCTAGCCGTAACCCCTACGTTGGCCGACAGCACGTCAGATGTTCCTGATGCCACATTTAAGATGACCCCCCATGCCCCCGTAGGGGGCGGCGATATGGAAGGAGGGCTGGATATTGTTTGGCGTGGGACAGGAAGTACCTGGACTAGTATAGAAGTCGATGGATTGAAATTTGCGGGACTGTTTACCTATAAGTGGGATATTGAATTTCATGCTGGATTCGTAAAGACAGGTAAGATAATACGGCTAAGGCCCAACCCGGACATACCAGAATCTAGGATAATTGCAAGTTTGGACAGTATAGATGTGTCGGTATGGGATGATCCCTTTTATGACAGCCTGAAACAAACAATCCGTGATCATTATCAACCCATTTTGCAGGCTATATTTGATGATTTTCGTTTGAATTTTACAACCGGCGTAGACGCTATTAATCTGCTGAATCTTGAAAGTTTGTTGTTTCGTAGTTCTGAGGTAATAAATTACAAAGATCAATACTTTTCGGGTGATCTTGCTCTGTTTGGTGATATCTCACCACAAGTTACCAGTTTTAGTGTATCCCCGCTGTCCCCTATTATGGTTGCGGGAAATATTCAGACATTTATCGCTACCCCTGAGGTAACCGGCCTTGTATGGACGATCAGCGGCTTGGGTGACGACAGTGCTATTGGGGCGATTGATTCTTCGAGCGGTAAATATACGGCTCCTGAAGCTGCTTTGCTTGTGGGCCAGTTGACGCGTGTACGCGTCACAGCAACGAACCCCAACAGCGGTTACAAAAGTTCCGGACTGATTTCAGTAGTGAAAATTTCGGTTCAAGTTAACCCATTAATTCAAGTAGCCACCGCAAATGACACTAGGACTTTGACGCTGACAGCGGGCAGTGTGGCAGGGCAGCCTAAAGATATAACATGGGCTTTCGAGGATGCCTCCACCGGAGCAACACTAACATCACACTTGGACGGTACATGTACTTATGTGCCTGGACCTGCAGTCGCAGGAAAAAGCTATTGGGTTGATACGGTTGTCGTCACATCGGGTGCACAATATTCAAGTTGCGCGGTTGTAGTGGTTAACGGTATGCAACAGTTGACCATTAGTTTAGATGCTAACAGCGTAAACAGCGAAAGCACATTTGAGTCAGTCACATTGGTTGTGCGCGGGGATGACGGTAACCCGATATCTGGCATCAAGTGGGCCATGCTGACAGGCTCTGGCAGCGTAGATGAGACTACGGGTGTGTTTACAGTGGATCCGCAGGGCACGTATCGTTATGCAGTCGTTACTGCAGCTTATTCCGTAGCAGGCTTGACACTTAGGGGGGTTATTATTTTGCCACTCCCGCTCCTTGCCATTGACCGCGCAGTGGGTTTACTCGGTGACTATATTAATACCGCAGGTCATATTGCAGGTTTGCCCTCCTCACAGTAGAAATTAGTAATCTTTTGTTGGCGGGCACTAGAACCTCTGGGTTTAAAAATATTTTAGATGATGTTCTATCATCTCTCGGCGCAGTCAGGGGAAGAAAAGTGCGCGCCGAGACTTCTCCATTATTACTAAAACCTAGTATTTCTGACAGTATTCAGATCGATGAGAGAGGGGTAAGGTGAGTGCACGGGTCACATTAAGCCAGTGACTTTAGAGAGCGCATATTTTGGAGGGGCGTGAAAGTGTCCTGATTTAACGGCGCACACATAAGCAGGCATGATTTTGATCAGTATTTAAACCAGTGTCGATTAAGATTAGCCGAATAATGGAGTCATTGCATGTTTAATAAATCAGTTAACTCGCTCAATTCTATTAAAGCGTGGATGAAGAAAGCCCCTATTACTCGGAAATGGGATGCTATCTTGGCTTATGATCGCGCGAAAACCAACCAATTGTTGATGCAAGAATATATCGAGCGTTTTGACAGCGCGAGTGGATATCTGGCGCCAATTACGAGCGTGATTCCGGAGACTGCTCCATTTGAATATTTCAATGGGGTTATAGTCTCCAGCCCTGTCTTGTCATTTGAAGATTCATCGATAACGTCCAGTAAAGCCAAACTGACCTTCGATCTGATCGGCGGCAGCTATATTACTTTAGTGCAAACCAGTGGTACTTTGATTAAACAGGTAACACAGATCAGTGAGTTGAGCCCTTTGGCCTCAGATAAAATCTGGCTGAATATCGACTTAATGTTTGCACCTGGCTCGATATCTGGCGAGGGGACTGTGCAGCTGGATCTGCAGTCGGCACTTGCCAAGGATTGGCGGTCCTCACTCGGGGCAACCGAGATAAATCGCCAGCGGGTGGCTGAATATTTTTATGACTTATTCGATCAACTGGATCCAAAATTTCAAGTGTTTGTGCTCAATACCATAAAAACCAACAGTAGTTCAGTGGCTGAGCCGCAATCATTTGTTATTCGTGTGCATCCAAAGCTAGGGTCGGCACTCGTAGGTCTTCATGCAGAAGGAGTAGATAAAAAAGATGGGCAAGTTTTATTATTCGTGACGTTGAAAGGTGGACAAAATGGTGGCTTGCCAGCGAACGATACAGATATGCCTTATCTGATTCCTGATGAGCCTGGATATTCGACAACGCTACTGCTGGGCACGGATTTTATGCATGGCAAGGTATTGAGTAAAACTATCAGCGTATTGGATACTTGGAAGAATTTTCCGCCCACCTTTGAAAATAAATATTTAGATAATGGTTTTGTAGAATCTGTGCATGCTGAAGGTGGTTATAATGAAAAAAATATGCCTTTTGAATATGTGGGTTCCATGACTGTTGATTTTGGAAAGGTTACTCATTATTTGGAGCACAGTGAAGATGATCATTTCGATGATACGCATCTGGCTACATTTTCGATGAGTGCAAATCCGGAAATAGAATGGGCGGGTGAAAAGTACGGAGGGCTGACAATAGATTGGAAGGGAACCTGCAAAGCGACTGGCTCCGTGGTCTTGGATGGAGTGTTTCATCAAGCGTGGTTTTACTACCGCTGGGATATAGTAGCGGATAGTGTATTTTATTTAGAGGGTGATACGATACGTCTACGCAATGTATCAGGAGGTTCAACGCTTGGAAATGTACTAGTGGAAGAAGTGCACATACCGGATTGGAGCGCTTCAGAATATGATGCACATAAGCTTGCTATAGCTGACCATTATAATAACGTTTTGTCTAAGTTGTTTGATAGCTATGTTGCTGGGTTTGTGAGTGGGGTGGAAGAAGTTAACGTTCTAAATCTACAGAGTTTGTTGTTTAGGGGCGAAGATACAGTTGGTTATACGGATCAATATTTTTCGGGGGATTTGGCTCTGTTTGGTGACATCTCACCACAAGCTACCAGTTTTAGTGTATCCCCGCTGTCCCCTATTTTGGTTGCGGGAGATGTTCAGACATTTATCACTGCTCCTGAGGTAACCGGCCTTGTATGGACGATCAGCGGTTTGGGTGACGACAACGCTATTGGGAAGATTGATTCTTCGAGCGGTAAATATACGGCTCCTGAAGCTGCTTTGCTTGTGGGTCAGTTGACGCGTGTACGCGTCACAGCAACGAACCCCAACAGCGGTTACAAAAGTTCCGGACTGATTTCAGTAGTGAAAAACTCGGTTCAAGTTAACCCATTAATTCAAGTAGCCACCGCGAATGACACCAGGACGTTGACACTGACAGCGGGCAGTGTGGCAGGGCAGCCAAAAGATATGACATGGGCTTTCGAGGATGCCTCCACCGGAGCGACACTAACATCACACCTGGACGGTACATGTAGTTATGTACCTGGACCTGCAGTCTCAGGAAAAAGCTATTGGGTTGATACGGTTGTCGTCACATCGGGTGCACAGTATTCAAGTTGCGCGGTTGTAGTGGTTAACGGTATGCAACAGTTGACCATTAGTTTAGATGCTAACAGCGTAAACAGCGAAAGCACATTTGAGTCAGTCACATTGGTTGTGCGCGGGGATGACGGTAACCCGATATCTGGCATCAAGTGGGCCATGCTGACAGGCTCTGGCAGCGTAGATGAGACTACGGGTGTGTTTACAGTGGATCCGCAGGGCACGTATCGTTATGCAGCTATTACTGCAGCTTATTCCGTAGCAGGCTTTACACTTAGGGGGTTTATTATTTTGCCACTACCGCTCCTTGCCATTGACCCTGCAGTGGGCTTACTCAACGGCTAAGCAAACTGATGTGCTTCAGGGCTAAAAAAGTTTAAATTCACCTATGCTAGTGAGTTTTGACAGGCGCAATTTAATCATTCATTGAATACCTGTTTGTTTTGTCAGTAGGCAAAAACATGGGTAAGCGTAAAACTAGTGTCAATACTAGCACTGATTGAGATGCTCGAAAGAGTGTGTGAAAACAGTTAAATTTTACGAGTGATAAAATGAATGATTTATTTGCGTTACCTACAATTCCAGCATTAAAAGATAAACGTTGGATTGATCTGCATGAATTGGGTACTGATTCGTTACTGACGTATATAAAGTATGACGGTATTGCAGTAGGCGATATGCTCAACCCAAATTGGCGAGGTTGTTCGGCGAACGGTACCCCGTCGGACTTATCAAACTCTCCTGTCATCGTTGCGAAACCTGCTTACACCGAAGAACTAGGAATGCCAGTCAGAGTGCCTAATCATATTGTTGCATCGTTGGATCAAGGATGGGCTTTCTATTCCTACAGTGTCGGAGAGGCAGAATGTGGAGTGTCCCTTCCTGATTCACAACGGTTATTCATTTATATAGGAGAGCGAGTAATGCAATTACCAGTTGCGCAGATCAAAGAGTCCCATGGGTTGGCTATCCATGGAGATGATATTGGTGGTAGCAGCGGCGCGTCAGTAGTGATAGCGCCCTACCTGTCGATGGCGGAGGGAGATAAAGTCACCTGTACGTGGGAAGGTAATGTTGACGGTAATCCCGAAATTCCTTGGGTTAAGGATGTTTGCGTTAAACAGGAAGATATTGGAAAGCCGTTAATATTTAATTTGCCCAGGCAAGAAGTGATTTTAATAGAAGGTGGGTATGCTGATCTCTATTATAGTATTAAGCATATTAGGAAGGGTGGCGTAAGCGATTCGGATATTCAGCGCTTCGATATTGTTGAACCAAGTACAGGTCGTCTCCCTGTTATTGAAATCGAGGGTTATACAGGAGGGGTAATAGATCCTAAAAATTATCCTGATGGCTTACGCTTGCAAGTGATCCCGCTGTACCCGTCCATTCAGCCCGGCGACGATGTTTTATTTTATATAGATTATTCAGATGTTTCCCGTAACCAAGTGTATTGGTTACGGGTAGATTCTTCCACGTTAAGCAGCGATGAACTTGAGTGTGTCGTGCCAGCGCAACTACTGATCGATAGTTTAGGTCAAAACCTTACTATCGGCTATCAATACGCTCGCCTGGGCAATGCATTGAGCAATGAAGCAGTCATGGTGTTGGTCGACAAGTTTCAGGACCTACCAGCTCCCATTATTGAAGGCGCATTACCGGGCAATAAAAATCAAGGAACGCTGGCTGCTTCCGTTGCAGTATCTGGGGTAACCATACATGTTCCTGAGCAAGTTATTTTAAAACCTGACGAAACACTTGAACTACATTGGCAAGGCCACCCCAGTGGTGGGAGCACCATTGTGGGGCCAAGCAGTGCTACCGGAAAAAAGTTCTACATCGAACCTGAGTTTGTCGCCGCCAATATGGGCAGTGAGATAAAGCGCTTTCCCGTTTTTTACCGGATTAAATCCGGTAAAACGACTCAGGGTGAGTCAGTCAAATTTGAACTGCGGGTGACACCCCCCCAGGCACGTGATTACCCTAGTGTGCAATGTAAAGAGTTGGCCGGGAGTAAAACTCTATCGTTGTCCAGTTTGGGCGAGGACGGGGCCAAAGCCTACAGTAATTTGTGGATGTTCGCGGCCGAAGATCAATTGCTAACAATAATAGCCAGTGGAGTGTCTGCGGGTGCCGCAGTAGAGATCACCTTGCGTAATGCCGGTAAAGTTACTGCGCTGGAAATTAAAGGCAGAGAAGTCAGCGCACAAGTGCCTCTGGATTTTTTGCAGGCATTGGATCTGGGTGAAAATATGGCGCTTAAATTCTTTGTCAGTTTCGATAACGGCGATACAGCCTTCTATCCATTTGTGCAATTGCTGGACATTAAAGTGGTTGCATAAATAGGGTGGGTCATTCGACGTACCCCGACCTGGGCACGATCGTTTCTTAATGAGTGAGGTGTTACATGTCTAATTCTTTAGAACAATTGATACTCCAGATGAAGGATACACCCTCAACCCTTGGATGGGGGGCGATCTTGGTGCTGGGACAAAGTCAGGTGAATAGTTTGTTTCAACAGCAGTACTCTGAAGCCTTTAGTGATTTGAAGTTTCTCCCCCCCGCTGAGTGGCGAATTATACCTGGATTCAGAAAAATCAATAAAAGCACAGTTGGGTGCTGTTGTGTTGGGGCCGATCGAAGTCCTATTTGATTTTGAAGAATCAAGTTTACAAAGTTCTTATTTGACAATGCGCTTGAACATTGTAGGGGGAACCTACACGACCTATCAGCATGATGTGGGAGCCTCTGAAGCCACGTTAATTGCATCCCAGCGAATGACCGCAGGTATGGGGTTTTATGTGCAAGCTCGAATTTCGTTGAGCCAGGCATTAGGTCATGTTGATAAATATGGTATTGCCAAACTCGATTTTATGGTTGATGACAGTACACGCTTTTATTCTAACCTTGAGCAGTCTGAGGCGTTTCAAGAAACCTTAGGAGATTTATTCAAGGGATTTCTCCAGAGTCAAAAGAATTTTCAATTTAGTTATGAGTTGGGACATTTGGCTTTAGGGGAGTACCACCTGCTGAGTCCTGTAGAGTTTTTTATTCGAACCCAGAAAAACCCGAGTCCTAATCAACAAGGCACTTCAGAGGGGGCTGTCGTTTTCTTTGTCAGGGTTAAAGGTACTAAGGGATCACCCGGGCTACCCGTGGATGATACAAATTTTCCTTATTTTATACCGGATGATCAAGTAGATAACAAGGATCTCTACAGTGTCGCTTTAGTTTTAAATAACGAGTTTCTGGACTTTGCAGGTGACATGCAGTTGGGGTTGCTTAAAAACCTTGGACTTGGTCGCAAACATGAGTTTGCAGAGTTTCAGGCTGCTCGCAGTCAGCCCTGTGATTTGTTATTGCTGGGTAACGCAAAGCTGACTGCAGAAAATTTGACAATTGAACCTCAGTTTTTACAGTTAAAAGGTGGGCAAACGCAACAGTTTGTTGTTAGGGATGGCTCGGGTGAACTGGTTACAGAAGTAGATTGGGCTGTTAGCAGTGTTTTAAACTCCACGGCGAACGGTACTATTAGTGACAGCGGTCTTTATACTGCTTTCCCGTCGTCATTGATGGATCAAGATTTATTACCGACCGCGGTCACGGCTACCTATAAAAAACGTGTTAAAGGGTTTTCGCGAAAAACCACAGCAATGCTGTTAAGTAACTTTGAAGGGGTGAGTGTAGCTCCTTTTGTGCGCACCACCCCATTGGGCGATCAGCCTTTTGATTTGGTTGCTACGAGCGTAAACGGCTCAGCGTTGACCTGGACATTACTGGAGTCTTCCCCCGGGCAATCAGGACTTGGAACACTTGACGTGATTAGCGCGAACCGTGCTAGTTATACCCCACCTGTGCCTGAAGCCAATGTGCCATTAGTAAGGTTGCAACGGATTAGGGTTGAGGACGAACATGGCAACGTTGCTCATGCTTCTATCGTCCTGTTGAATGGCAAGTCAGCATTTGAATTAACACCGTCTTATACAGAACATATTTCGAAAATTACCGGCACTGTGCAGGTAAATGTGGTTGATAATAGTTTATATGATCAAGGGGAATTCAAGTGGACGGTCCTGGGTCAAGGCACTATAACCGATGGTCTTTATTCGGCGCCAGCGACTTTGGATGAGGGGGGAGGGGTCAATGTTATAACCTGCGAGATACAATTAAAAAATGCCGCTACACTGAGTAGCTATGCAATTGTTCAGCCTCTGCTTCGACGCATAGCCCCTCCTCCACCCACTTGGAAAGAACTTGACACTTTCACAGTTGAAGCAATCGAACCTACACCAACGTGCTTTGCTAATGGCTACCAACAAATTCCTATTAAAATTACCATCGGGACCGCCGCAGTTACATTTGAAAATGATAACGGTGATGAAGAAAGTATGTATATCCCGATCAGTGACACCGAATTAGCTAGCCTCAAAATTTATGATAAAGATACGGGTGTTGAGTTGGGCTTTACGGATGAATATCAGGAAGGTATCTCATTTGAAAGTGATGTAGAGTGGGCTGTTAATCTGCAGCGAAATCGATTTGATCTTATGGGTAATACGTTATTCGCGCATCCGTCTACCTTGGTGGATGAGGGTCAAAGGGTTAAAGAAGTATTCATTCACAGTAAGTTTGCGAGTACTCGAACGTTTGCGGCTAGTTTTATGAGCGATAAGAACATAACGTTTAGGTCCGAAGATAATGGCGCCGGACAACAGTTCGTTGCGGTGACAGCGCTCACTCCCCCTACGCCGGCACTCGAGCATTATAGTTTTTCTAGAGTGCGCGTGTTCAACGGGGAGGGCAAAGAAGGCTACTCTGAGCAAGATCCCTTCGGTTATGTATTGGACTCTATAGATTACTGGGCTATTAATTATAAGAAACAGGGAATATATCCAAAGGCTTTTGCAACACTCGAGTTCTTAGAAAATGTATCACTGATCCGCTGGGAAAGTGACCAGCGCGACGAGGTCTTCTTAAGCTATACCGGTTATGCCTTTTACCCGGCACCTTATTTTGATGTTGACGATCAACCCATTGCGATTATTTATGACTCAGCACTGAGTGTGTTTGCTAACCGTCGAACCACAGCACTGAACACTCTGGGTTCTGAGGAGGAGGCCGACATCTCACCAGGTCAATTAGTTTTTACATTGAATCGAGCTGCTAATATTCCTTTTTTAGTGAATATTCCAGGTTTAGCAAACGGTGATGCATTGGATAACGCCACCCGTGGAGTTCTAAATAAGGCCCTGCAAGTCACTTTGCTTGACGTCGAAGGTAATCGGCATCGACTTCAAATTGATTTTTCACCCGGCACGCTACCTGACAGTCGTAATACATTGGTGATGAGTCTGAAGTAAATCAATGTTTTTTTAAGTTATCAAGGGGTATCATCATGGCCGCTTCAAGTGTAGTCCATTCCAACGCTTTCAATTTTATGAGTTATCTTCAGAACGGTGTTGACCCGCGTACTGGGCAATATACCGTGAGTATCAATTTTCCTGCCTTAAACGCTAATAAACTGCGAGGTCCCTCACTCCCGCTGCAACTTTCCTTTAGTCCGCTTAATACACGAGACACTGGGTTTGGTAAAGGCTGGAGTCTAAATTTGTCCCAGTACACACCGTCCAGCAGGATCGTCGCACTGAGTACAGGGGAAAGTTTCAAGGTGACCGGCAGCGGAGAAAACGCCGCCATCAGAGAGCGCAAAATAGATTCTTTTCACTTTAGTTTTCTGGCAAACAAAACTTATCGAATTGTGCATAAGTCGGGGCTTGTCGAAGAATTGAAAAGCTTTGGCACAGGTCTCAATGAGATTGCATTACCGACTGCTATTTACGCCGCATCCGGGCACGCAATTTATCTGGAATACAGCAACTCGAATTTTGGCTGGGTGCTGAAAAGCATACGGGATGAGCAAGGTTTGTTGTTAAGGATTAACTATGTTAATGATAACGTTATACACGTTGATCTTGCACCCGGTGCCGATGAAAACGTTTCTCCTAAAGCCCGCTATCAATTGGAGTTGTTGAGGCGCGAACTTAAAGTTATTGTATTGCCTTCTGACGACAAGGGATCATGGCGTCTTACTTACACAACTCTCCGCGACTTTCTATGTATTGCAGAAATAAAAACGCCTGTGGGGGGGCGTGAAACACTTTTTTATACCGATGAGGGTCATGCTTATCCGATCGATTCTGGTATTACTAAAAATCTTCCTCGCGTCACACGCCATATGTCGTATCCCGGTCTAGAGTCAGATTCGGGTGCGTTGCAAACAGAGTATGTTTACACCGGTATTGGTGATCAGAACGGCCATAACTTTCTGGGTGCAGGTGCTCTGATGAGTTGGGAGCAGGATGGCGTAGATAATCTCTATAAGGCCCCCAGTAATTACACCTACAGTTCGACCAGTAAAATGATTGTCAGTGGTGGGGTAGTCCGGACGACTAAGAATATGTATAACCGGTTCCACTTGCTGATTGAAGAAACTACTCAACAGAGTGACTGCATCCAGCAAGTGACCACTACTTACCATAGCACGAATGTAGAGTTTGACTCTCAGCCGCCTCAATTCCAGCTGCCGAAGCAAATAGAGACCCGATGGTCGTTGGAAAACGATGCTACACGTTCTCGTGTAGAGTCGGTTTTTTCCAGTTTTGATGAATATGGTAATCCGACGAAAGAAGAACAAGCCAGTGGCACTATCACTGAGTACACCTATTATCCTGCGAGTGGTGATGGTGAAGATTGCCCGGCTGATCCCCATGGCTTCGTACGTAACCTTAAGTTGCAAACTGTTACGCCAAGCGCTGTATTTTCTGCTGGAGCCAACGTTTTGCAGACGCACTACAGTTATAAGAGTCTACCGGCGCTCCTTAAAAGTGGTCAAAAAGACTGGCTGGTATCGAAATCGGTCAGCTTGTTTGACATAACGGGTAGTCAACCTGTCGGGTTACTCAAAACAGATTATGTCTGGATAGATAACTCGCAGGATGCATTTACTCACGGACAACTAGAAAGTCAGTTGCAAATTTTGAATTTTCAGGATGATTGGATACCGAAACGTATGCGCACACGTACGGATTATTCACATAGCGTAATTAATAGTGTGTTAGCGACTGAATCTGTGGCTCAAACGGTGCAGACCGTGACTGGTTATGACGGACAAACCAAGGCTATTACTTTGCAATATTCATTGTTCAGTGGTCAGCCTGTATTGACGCGAGACGACAATGATATAGAAATACTCTATACCTATGACGCATTGCAACGGGTTACCAGCGAAACGGTCGCACCTAACACGGATTACTCTGCAAGCCTTTACTATGCCTATTCTTTGACCTCGAATGATAACCAGCGGGCTAGCCAGTTATTGACGAATGTTAAAGGCGTGCAAACGCGTAGTGTGGTCGATGGACTAAACCGTACGGTTCTCGAGGAACGGCAGAATGTTGATAAACCATACGATCCTGCCGATCCTGATTCAAATAAAGTTTTCCGTAAGACGTATGAAGCTTTTTATAACGCGTTGGGTGACTTGAGCTCTGAAACGAAATATGACTGGAGAGGCGACGAAGATGTCTCTTTGATCAGTACGTTTTATTATGACGATTGGGGGCAGCAGCAAAGTGTTGTAGGAGCCGATAAAGTTATAGCCTGGGAGATAACTGATCCCATTGGGTCTACAGAGTGGAACGGGCCTGTGGTGAGAAGTTGGCAGGAGTCTACAGACACAGGTGAGTCGTTGAAAACAGGTGAAGTTCAGACCTGGATTAACCTTCAGGGTAAGGTAGAGCGTGTTATCCGGTATAACCTGAAAGGCATTACCTATAGCATTGACAAAAAAGAATACGACGGTTTGGGCCGCCTCACCCGCGAGACAGACGCGCTCAATAATTCAACAGCATATGAGTATGACGCTTTCGATCGAATGACATGTCGTACTCTGCCTGATCTTACGAAAGAGGAGCGGGAATATGCATGGCATAGTGCCGATGATTTGCCTATTTCAATCAAAGTCAATAGTACTGTTTTAGGGTGGCAGGAGTTTGATGGGCTGGACCGAATGGTCAGGTCTGTCACGGGCGGGCGAACCCAACTCTATACTTATGAACCTGGTCAGACCCAACCTAAATGTGTGACGACACCCAGCCTTAAAAAAATCGAATATGCATACAACCCACAACTGGGAGATGAGCCGACTTCGCGGATATTGCCCGATGCCTCATCGGTTACCTATGAATACGATCCGCATAATGCGCGGATGCTCAGTTGTAGCGACGAAGGAGAGGAGGGGGCTACTTTAAATCGTCTGTACTTTAGCACTGGGCAGTTGAAAAGTGAGAGCTTTAAGCAAAATGGTGCCGACTTCACCATGAGCTACGACTTTAGTTTGCAGGGGCTGTTGCTTAGCTATACCGATGTGTTGGGGGAAGTTCAAACGTATGAATACGACACTGCAGGTCGCATTCTCTCAACTCGCTTGGGAACTCATCTAGTCTCGAATTTCACCTATGACGGGTTGGGTCAAGCCAAAACGATTGAGACAGTGGATTCATCAACAACACCGTCGCAGTCTGTAAAAATTGAACTCGAACATGATGAGTTTGGTCGGGAAACAAAACGTCAATTTAACCTTAATGGAACTAAGCAGATATTGACTCAAGCATACGATTTAAACGATTTGATTGTTGAGCGTGTTTTGAGTGAAGAGGGTACGCAACTACGTAAAGAAACATATTTGTATGAATTACGCTCGCGCCTTCAAAGCTATACCTCTGAAGGTGTGCAGTCTCCAGTAGACCCCTATGGGCAAGTGATCTCCGGACAAAATTTTATCTATGATGCGTTAGATAATATCACGCGAGTTATTACTACCTCCGGGGGTATTAAAAATACCGCTCGATATTTCTACGATCCTGAAGGTGATCCTGTGCAGTTGCAACGGATCACTAATACGCAGGTTGATATTTATCCAGCTGAGATTGTATTGGAATATGACAGTCATGGTAACTTGACGCGGGATGAAGCAGGGCGAGTGCTTAAATATGACCCGCTCAATCGTTTGCTGAGTGTCAGTGCTGCTTCAGTATAGGCATTCCTGTTTCATCAGGCCTCTCATCCCTCTAGAGAGAGGCCTGTTATCTAAAGCTTTTTTGCATACTCGATGAGCTCACCATTAAATTGAATTCCTAGTTTTTGCATGGCCATGCGCTTATGCCGGCTAATTGTTTTTTCACTGCGATTTAATAGTTTTGCAATGTCTCTTCCAGAATAGTTGTGACCTAGCAATCGAAGAATTTCTGTTTCTCGTTTTGATAGTGCCTGAAGTGCGTTTTCTCCGTGTTGTGACGGAGCACAAGCGGTGGAAAATGTCTGGCTTATATACGTGAGCCCTAGGGCTGTGCGGGACACGGCGTGCACCAGTTTTTTTATGGGTTGATTTTTGTCGAACAGTCCACTAACGCCTAAAGTCAGTAGTTCGCGTAATATGACGGCGTTGTTCAGCATGGTCATGATGATGATTTTAATCTGTGGAAACTGACGCCGAATATGGCTTATTAGCATTATGCCGTCAGGGAATATGCCATTGGGCATTGAAAAGTCTGTTATCAATATGTCACATGGATGGGTTTTAAGTTTCTGAATGAGTTCGTCAGTTGAACCCGCTTCGCACACAATATCCGAAGTGTAGGGAGTGTTGCGTAAAGTCATGCGTATGCCAGTCAGTACCACCGGGTGATCATCTGCCAGAATTATGCGTTTGCTCATGACAGGCAGTGAAAGATGATAGATATCAGTAGTAAGCAGGCATTGGGATTCATAAGAAATGGTTGCGTGTTCAGATTGGTGTGTACCTTAGCAGCCCATGTTTATGGATAAAGTAGGTCTTTTCGTATATATGCCTAAGCATTTTCTTGCAATGTTGCGTGATGAATTAGGCAGGCGCAGGGCTGAAATCAGTATCTCAGCCCTGAAAAGGTTATTCCGTGATCTGCAACTTTCTAGCCTCAGTATAGATATAACGCAACTTGTCATATTCAAATGGCGAGTCGA
>ERZ1673734.503-NODE-503-length-32825-cov-122.789167_pt1 | contig 32825 bp, 38 predicted proteins | sample MGYA00580199_ERZ1673734 | MGnify/ENA primary metagenome ERZ1673734 (study PRJEB41218, sample SAMN15661742) | gut metagenome | host: Homo sapiens | place: Canada: London | collected 2015-08-20/2019-03-30 | study: EMG produced TPA metagenomics assembly of...
AGCAGGCAGAGCAGGCAGAGCAGGCAGAGCAGGCAGAGCAGGCAGAGCAGGCAGACACCACCGCTAAATCGAAAAAGGCGAAATAACCATGGCTGACCCAATCACAGCGGCAGACGTGCAGGCGTTCCTCGGTGAATTGGGTTACTCCATCCCGGGCGCGCTGCTGGAGCCGATTCTCTGCGTGGTGAACAAGATTATTCCGTGCCTCGATGGTGCGGGTTATGACGACTGCACCGCGAAGCTGATCCTGATGTACGCCGCCGCGCTTATGGCTACTTCGTCCGGCGCGCGCCGCATCAAATCGCAGGGTGCGCCGTCTGGTGCATCCCGTTCGTTTGATTATAGCGACGACAGCATTACCTGGCTGCGTGATTCGCTGGCCCGGATTGATACCAGCGGTTGCACCGGTGAGTTACCGATCAGCGCAGGTAATGGCGTCGGCCTGTTCATGGTGGTAGGGGGGTGCTGATGACGTACAAATCAGTGAAGCACGGTCTACCGCGCTCGTTCACCCGCGTATGGGTGATGACCGACACCGGGCGGGAGACTACCGGCTACGTTAAATCGGATGGTGAGTGGCATATCAACTGTGACCGCATCCGGGCGACTGGCGCGAAGGTGCTGCGCTGGAAGGAGGGCTGATGTCATCGGTAGCGAACTGGTCATACACCGCCACGGCGACAATCTGGCGCAAACTGGAAGGCAATGACGAATACGGCGACCCAATGGGATATGCCGTACCTGAGCAAATCATGGTGGATTACGAAGGTGGTCTGTCAAAGCGTATCGGTAGTCTCGGCGCGGAAATCGTCGTGAAGAATACCGTGTGGACGGAGTTCGCGCTGGCGACCGCCGGTGATTACCTGCTCATTGGCGTTTCGACCGAAGCCGACCCGGTTGTAGCCGGTGCTGACGAGGTGCGGCAGGTTATCCGCTATGCCGACACGTTCGAGCGCCTGGCGGATGATTATGCGATACTGACAGGCGTATGATTTCAACGGAGGTGCTCTGATGTGGATTAGCTTGGCAGTTATAATTCTCGGCGTTGCAACTATCGCGATTTCCTCCAGAAGCATTTACGAGATGTGGCGATGGCTACGCGAAAATCATAAAAATTAAGGTCGCCACGGCGGCCTTTTTTATTGCCTGGAGAAAGCCATGGGCATCAAATTGCGAGGTGTCCAGCGTACTGTGCGCAACACTAACCGCATCATCAACGATATTCAGGGGCGAAAAATTGTGCGTGCCCTTCAGTCTGCGATGCTAATTGGCGGTGCTAGAGCTGCCCTCTACACTCCAATCGATACATCGGCGCTGATTAACAGTCAGTTCAGGGAAATCATAACCAACGGCGCAATTGTTACCGGGCGCGTGGGGTATTCGACGAACTACGCCGTTTATGTTCACGATCCGGCCAACCCTCAGCAATTTAGACGCTCCACAGCTAAGAAAGAGTTCCTTACGCTTGGATTCGAAGAAGAACGAAGCGCTATTGATGCTGCTGTTGCCAAGGAGCTTTCCCTATGAAGCCAATGATGCACGAGCGGGTTAGAAACCTGTTTGTTAACGCAGGGCTAACGTCTGGATTTACTGTCCAGCAATTGATGTACGACGACCCAGGGAAATTATCCGAGGCGTTAATGGTATTCAGGCCTAACGGCGGCACAAACATCCGCAACGAGCTTGGCTCTGAATATCACGTGATAGTCGATGTTATTGGCGCTAAAGGCGTAGGTGCCAAAGACAAAGCCTTAAACGCCGTTCAGCGCATCACTGATTACGTCCAGGCTAATCCTATTAGCGATAGCTGTGTGGGACATATCGAAAATATGGGGGGCATCCCGCCACCGGTATTAACCGAAGAGGGAAGGATAGTTTTCCGACTTCAATTCGCTTGCCTCTACGGGGAGTAAGCACAATCAGCAGGCTGCCGTTCGGCGGCCTTTTTCATTTCAAAGAGGTAAGTAATTATGCAAGGCTGCTCTACTGACAACAGTAAGCTATTTGGTCGTGCCGTTGTGTTAGAGGTGGCCTTGGGCTGCCCTGACGCAGTTCCACCGGAAAGCGAGCGTCAATCCCTCATGGCAGGCACTTCAAAGGGTTTCGACTTCAGCCCTAACACGGTCACCAGCGACGCTGATGATACGAAGGGATACGTTGAAAATATCGTAACTAACTCGGATTTCACCATCAGCTTTGAAGGTGAGGTGCGTAAACGCGACAAGTTGGATCAATTTGGCGTTGGCAAGTTCATCAAATACTACAACGATGAAGTTAAAGCGGGGCGCCAGCCAACCATTTGGGTGTTTATGGATTATGGTCCGGTGCAATTTCAGGGGTACATGGTTATTACCGCACTTAGCTCTGATGGCGGCAGTAATGACATTGTAACGCTTTCCACAGAGTTCAAAGTGGCAGACTCGGACACTATAGATGTTCAGGAAACGCCTGATGATGTGGCTGTTGCAAGCGTCAGCGTTACCCCCGCGACAAGCAGCGGTGCTGTTGGATCAACCGTTCAGCTTACCGCGAACGTTCTCCCTTCTGACGCTACAGATAAAACCGGTACCTGGACATCGTCTGACCCCACCAAGGCCACAGTTAGCTCTACAGGACTTGTGACGCGAGTTGCAACCGGCAGCGCCACGATGACCTTCACCACTAATGACGGTGCAAAAACCGGAACCAGTGCAATCACAGTAACGGCGTAATTACCATTTCAGGGGCTCCCTGATGGTGGCCCCGAAAATGGTAATTGCAGAGTAAACCCATGACACCACTTAAAGAAATTGGCGAATTACTTATTAGTGTTGGCCCGGATGATTTCTTTTTCCGGCCGTCATTCATCAATATGACCAGAATTGGCGCGCCAGCAGAAATAGTTCAGACATTTTATGACCTTCATCATGACGAAGTGACTGCGCTTATTCAGTCGGCTATTGATGCGTACGGCTACATACCGCCCTGGCTCATCACACACCTAAAAAGCTCGACATATGGACGCAAAGCATTAATTGCTGCGTCCAGCGTGCTGTCGTCATGCTGCGACAAAGATGTCACTTCACTTACAGGTGAATTAAGGGTCTCCAGGGTCGCAGGGAAGGCATTCAAACTTCGACGCGGCTTAATGGACGAGTTCGACATGTTGGTCATTGCCCAGTCGCTGATCACCCACGGGATTATTGGGAAAGCGAAAGTAAGACACCTTCAGCGCCATGAAAGCGGAGAGGCAACATCTGAGTTTAGAGCCTTCGAGTACATCAGCGCAGCACGTAACCACTTTGGCATGAGCCGGGCGGAAGCGGAGCAGTTATCGATGACGGAATTTCAGCTCTTAATTGCCGCCAAATACCCCGACCAGAAAGGCTTTACAAAAGACGAGTACGACGCGGTTGCTGATGAATATCTGGCGAAGAAGGCGCGACGCCTGGCTAAATCAGGATAGCATCCGATTTCTCACCTGAGATCAATAAATCAGCGTTTGCCGTTGCGATTACCACAAGCCCTGATAGGATTAGTCCGAATAACTCAAAAGGGATGGGGATATGAAGAAGATTGCGCTGTTGTTACTATTAAGCGGATTATTTAGCTCCGCATATGCAGAAGACTGCATTGGATCAGATGGTTACAGTGTTTGCACGAGTACTAGCGAGGCGGCTAACGGAGATACGACAATCTCATCTTACGATACTGAAGGTAATAATTATTCAGTAACATCTGGATCAAGGAATCATTCGGATGGTTCGACAGAGGTGTTTTCTAGTGACTCAGAGGGAAATCAATATTCAGTGAAAAGCTGGTGCGATTCCTCAGGCTGCCATAGTTCCGACAGCGATGGAAATACGTGCACAATAACAAATTCTGGCGAAACAATTGGTTGCTGAGGTTGCTATGTGGAAAAAAACAATATCAGTGATCGTTGTCATCCTTATCGCTTTTTCAATTTTTGTATACACAAGCATTTCGTTTTTTGCTGTGCAGCCAATTGGTGCGATCCCTGAAGGTGCTACGTTTATAATGTGGAAGAAGGGGAAAATGAGTACATTCGAAAGCCCTGACGGATTATGCATCAAAGTAACCGGCGGGGTAAGTCTGATGTGTCGTAGCATGATGCTTAGAACAGCTACGGATGAAGGGGCCGTGCTCTTTAAAATGCCATATATTAAGTCTATATACTTAAAGTCGACTGGCGGTAAAGAGTTCGACAGATAGTCAGATGTAGCCCGACACGACAGAGAAGAAGCCCGCCGCGAGCGGGTTTTTTATTGCCTGGAGAAAAAGAAATGGCTGGCACCGTTAGCGCAGGAACAATCGTTTACGAAGTGGATATGGACACCGCCGGGATCCTTCAGGGACGCCGGGATATTGATGCCGCGTTGAATGGGCTTAACGGTAGCATGGGTCGTCTTGAGGCGGGATTAAACCGCACTGAGCGATCCCTGTCTTCGATTGAAGGCACTATGTCCAGCTTAACTGGCGTCGCGAAAGCGCTCATAGCAGCTCTTTCTGTCCAGCAGGTTGGCGCATATGCCCAGGCATGGCAGGACCTGAGTAATAAACTGGCAAACGCAGTCAGGGATTCCGTACCGCCGTTTGAAACACTGGCTGATGTCACAGAGCGTGTTTTCGACATCTCGCAAAAGACCCGCTCTGGTCTTGATGCCACCGCCACGCTATATGCACGACTGGAGCGCTCAACGAGGAGCTACGGCGTAAGTGTAGAGGACATCACCAGGCTGACAACCATTATTAACCAAGGTTTTGTGGTGTCAGGGGCAACAGCCGAGGAGGCGAGCAACGCAATCATTCAGCTTGCTCAGGGGCTGGCGTCCGGCGCTTTAAGAGGTGATGAATTTAACTCTGTGAACGAGCAGGGTAACCGGCTCATGATTGCTCTTGCTGACTCTCTGAATGTCAGCATTGGTGCTCTCAGAAACATGGCTGCAGAGGGTAAGTTAACCACTGATGTGATCGTGAATGGATTGCTCTCCCAGGGCGATAAAATTGGACAGGAGTTCGCTAAAACTACTGCAACGATCAGCCAGTCTCTTGAAATTGCCAACAACAACATAACGAAGTTCTTTGGTGAGAATGCCACTGTAAAAACTGGCGTCAAAATATTCAGTGACTCAGTCATTTCCCTGAGTGAAAACCTGGACGTTCTCAGCACTACGCTCACAATTGTTGCCGGCGTAATGGGTGCGAGGTATGTCGGTGCGCTAACCATGGCTACCTCAGCGAAAATCGCTGATATCGCCGCATCCCGTCAGCAGGTTGTAGCAGACAATCAGACGGCACAGGCTGCTTTGGTGGCCGCTAATTCTGTTCAGCGTAAGGCTCTTGCTGATAAGGAGGCTGCACTTTCGTCACTCGCCCTGGCACAGGCTGAATATAACGTGGCAAAAGGTAGCGCTGCAGAGATGCTGGCAATGGATGCCCTTGTAGCCGCAAAAACCAGGGCTACTACCGCATCTATTGCTCTTGCCGAGGCTGAAACTGCCCAGGCTGCTGCGTCGGCCCGTGCAGCGACAGCTGCTCGTGCAGCGTCCATTGGTATCGGAATGGCTCGTGGTGCGCTTGCTCTTATAGGTGGTCCAGCGGGGGCGGCTATGCTTGCTGCCGGAGCGATCTTCTATTTCTGGCAGAAAGCCCAGCAGGCAAAAGATGAGGCTATCGCCTTCGCCGATGGCCTGGATAAGCTCAACGCCGCCATGAGTGCAATGTCCAACACGCAGCTGCGTGGGGCTATTGCAGATGCCAATAATTCTATTCGAGCTCAGAAAGAGGCTGTCGCTGATCTGCAGAGTGAAGTTGACTCGTTGAGAGATCGGTATCAGAACTTTACCCCGGCAGCGCAGAAGGTTGCCGAGTCCATGGGGCAAGGTGCAGATTTCGCCCGCCAACAAGCTGAGGTTTCTGACGAACTGGCTCGCAAGACGCGTGACCTTGAGGCAGCAAAGGATAAATTATCCCGAACAGAAGAGACCGCGTCAGAGGCGACCCGCACACTCACGAACAATATGCTTACGGCGATGGGCGTTCATGATCAGCTTATCGAAAAATCATGGTCGCTCGAGCAGGTTCAGGGCGCGGTAGCGAAAGCCTTTGGAGAGACAGCTGATGAAATAAACCGAGCCAATCAGGCCGGAAAAAGTTTCGACCCCAAAGCGCTGCAGATATCTCCCGCGACCAAGGAGGGCGATAAAGTTATCGCTACTCTGGAAGAGCAGAATGAATTACTTAAAATTCAGGACGAGAGAGAGCGGGCGATAGCCAAAGCCAGGATGCAGACTGCCAAGGTCACTGACAATCAGAATCAAATCTCTGCAGCTGGCAGGCTGGCTGCTGAAAATTATGATTTAGAGAAGTCAGAAGAAGCCAGAAAAAAAGCTCAACAAGAGAGTGAGCAGCAGGGGAAAAAATCAGCGTCTTCTGCTGAATCTGTTGCTCAGAAGCTGGCAAACCTGAAGCAGCAAGCAGAACTGGCGGCTGGGTCAACTCAAGAACTCAGCAGAGAGCAGGCCATGCTTAATGCCGAGCAATCTCTTGGGAAGGGCGCGACTCTGGCCCAGATCGCAGAGGCCCGCCAGTACGCCGCTACAAAATGGGATACGGCCAACGCACTCAAAGCGCAGGCCGCAGCCGAGAAACTCCTGCCAGAAGCGCGTGAAAACGCCAGCTATAAGCAGGATGTTCAGGATCTGAAAACCGCACTGGCTGCGAAGAAAATAAGCCAGGAGCAGTTCAATCAGACATCTGAACGACTGGAAGCAACACACCAGGCAAACCTCGCAAAAATCCGCGCGCAGCAGGCGGTGACGCCACAGCAAGAGGCAGTTGCACAGGTTGATCCAGTGCAGCAATTAGCTAATCAGCACGCACAGCAACTGGCCCTTATCCAACAGTTCGAGCAGCAGGGGTTATTAGCTCACCAGAATGCATTAGCCCTTAAAAATGCTGCCGATACGCAGTATGAGCAGCAAAGAACCGCTGCACAATGGGAGCTTCTTAGCCAGCAGAGCCTGGGGTACAGCATGCTGACAAGCGCGGTGGATGCGTTTTCAGGTAATGCATCCAATGCGTTAACCGGGCTGATCACCGGAACGATGTCAGCGCAGGATGCTATGCGCTCACTCGGTAACACGATGCTGAATAGCGTGGTAAATGCGCTAGTCCAGGTTGGGGTAGAGGCTCTCAAAAACTTCATTATCGGTCAGACCCTGGGAGCAGCAGCAACGGCAGCTGGCGTGTCTCAAGCTGGAATTCTCGCTTCGGCCTGGGCTCCCGCCGCCGCTTTTGCGAGCCTGGCGTCTTTCGGATCTAACTCCATACCTGCAATGGCAGGTATAGCTTCCACTGTAGGATTGTCGAAGACACTTGCTGTTGCCGGGGCAAGGAAGAACGGAGGGCCAGTGACATCAGGCTCAATGTATCAGGTCGGTGAAGGTGGTATGCCTGAGATTTACCAGGCCAGCACCGGTAAGCAGTACATGATACCGGGCGACAACGGTCGGGTGATCAGCAATAAGGATATGCAGAGCGGAAGTGGTGTAATAATCAACAATATCGTGCAGAATTACACCTCTGCTACCGTTGATTCTCAGGGTACAGTGAATTCAGATGGTAGTATTACCCTCACTACGATTATCGCGGATTTGAACAATGGTGGCCCGATAAGTCAGGGTATAACCAGTAATTTCAACGTGAAAAGAACCCCGAACGGTCAGGGATAAGGAGACTTACGTGGTAATTGAGCCGGGCGAAGTGCAGTCAATACCAACTGAGATAGGTAAACCACACAGGATACGCCCGAACAGGGCGGTAGAGTTTGTGTTTACTCTAAGTGATGGATCAACTATCAAGGGCATAACGCCTGCTGGGGAAGAGCTGGAATTTACCAATAATGGCGATATCGTTGACATAAAAATCAATATTTACGAGGCACCATCCGGGCCCCGGCTTGTTGATTAATCAAACCCGCTTCGGCGGGTTTTTTAATGCCTGGAGTTTAGATGCCAATTATCGACTATCCCGACTGGCTGCCGCTGGCGCAGAAGGCCAGCAAAAACATGACGCTTGATACCGGGTTCCAGACCGATCAGCCAGCGGTCGGCCCGGCAATCTTCGAGAATCAAACCGACGACCTGAAAGTGACCTGGTCACTGACGTGGATCTTCACTCTGGCGCAGGAGCGCGCTTTCCAGCAGTGGCTGCGCAGCCCGAACTATCTCAACCGGGGCCTGAACTGGTTCCGGATGAATATCAATCTGGGCGGCAGTGGCCTGCAATTGCAGGAGCTTCACTTCACGCAGATGCCGGTGCAAACCAGTATCGACGGCGGGGTGGTGACCTGGACAGGAACCGTAATTGCCAACCATCTGTATAACGCCGACGATGAGTTCGACGACATCATTGTTGAGCTTCCGCCGCCTTGGGATTCGTGGCTGGATATCGTGGTTACGGGTTATCCGGACGGGCGTGATCCGGAAAGTCTCCCGAGGATCCCCTGATGCCATCTTTTCGTCAATATAAGCAGCAGCGCCCGACGCGCGGTCTGTACGACACCATCACGTTCTACCATCCATCCTTTGGCTATGTGCGCCTGGTAGACAAGCAGTTCTTCCCGAAGACGCTTGGCGGCAAGACGTACACGCCAGCGCGTTTTGAAATCGAAGAGAGCCAGCAGAGCGGTACGCCGGTAATCGACGCGACGGTGAAATTAGGGCGGCTGTCGTCTGACATCAAAGCGCTGATGAAGCATTGGAAGGGGGCGGCCCGGCTAACAGCTATCACGGCCACGCGGCAGATCTTCGACAGCGGAGATGTGTCTGTGCCGATTAAATCCTGGCAGCTTTATGTCAAGACGGTGGATATCGATGCCGACGCCGCATCGGTCACTCTGTCTGTGACCAACCCGCTCAATAATAATATTGGAAAATTATACGATCCCCGCGAATACACTGGACTCCAGTACCTATAAGGCATGCTCATGACTAAAGATGAATTTATTCGGCTGGTCATTGGTGTGCCGTGGGCTAACCGGGCCTGCTCGTTTGAGAAAGTCGACTGCTGGGGATTGTGCGTGTTGTTTTACAGGCATGTGCTCGGCATTGAGCTGCACCAGACGCCGGACTACGAAGCCGGGGCCGACTTCTTCACCTGCTATCAGGGCGACGTCGTCTTTTGGCGCCAGGTCGATAAACCGGTAGAGGGCGGGATATTCGTGGGGTATCGCGGCGCGCAACCGGCGCATGTTGGTCTGGTACTGAACAGGCAGGCGCTGCACTCCCGCGGCGAGAATGGAAGCGTGCGCATGGACTCGTTGCTGGTCATTCAGCGGGCATTCACCAAAGTGGAGTACTTTTCGTATGGCGCTGGTTGAGATATCGAACTTTCCAGGAACGCCTAAGCTGCGTTGCAGGGTGCCAAACGGCACCCTTTTTTATGACTGGCTGGCGGCCAATGACGCTACCTTTCACCGCGATCTGCTTATCGTCCGCAACGGCGTAAAGCTGGGTGACGATGATGAGCTGGCGTTTGAACTGAGTGAGCTGGACCACATCCAGATATTCGACCAACCAAAAGGCATTGTCGGCGATATCCTGAGCCCGATCTTTAAAGTGGTGGGTCAGGTGTTTTCGTTCCTGGCACCGAAGCCCGCTATCGCAAACAACGGCGGTAATACCGTCGACTCGCCCAACAATAGCCTGACCGGTCAGACAAATACCGCCCGCGTTTACAAGGCCAAGCCGGATATCTATGGCCAGATTCGTTCGTTCCCGGATCTGATTCAGGAGTCTGTATTCGAATACGTTCACCAGACGTCTACCGACGGCGGCCTGAAGTACGTTACAGAGTGGATGTGCATCGGAATCGGTAAATACGATTACGAGTCGGTGCGCTACTCAGAATCCAGCCTGGGCTCTCTGGCTGGGGCCGAATTCCAGTTCTTCCAGCCTGGAGAGGTCATTCCTCAGATCGTCGAAGGTTACGGGTTCGATGACGTCGACGGGCAGGAGGTTCCCGGGCAGAACGAAGCCAGCGACTTCCCGATTGAAACAGCAACGGCAAACACAGTGGTCAGCGGAACGTATTCCGGCGGACAGATAGCGATGAAAATCGTCAAGCAGGCTGAGTTTGACTATTTCATGGGGCTGGTGCTGCCGCACGCGGTGACTTTCACCATCAACGTGACGTACAGCACGGCCTCCGGCACCGTGACTACCGATGCGACATTCTCCGGCACTCTGATCTCCGCCGTTGAAACAAACGATGGCGCAGTGGTGAACCCGGTGCGCTGGTACACGTTTACGATGAACCAGCTTGAGGGTCCGCAGGACATCCCGGCGAATGCCACGATCAACACCACGAAGTTCGTCCTCAACGATAACGAGGCGCTGGTGGTTGGGCCGTTCTTTTCCCCGGTCGAGTCAACGCAGCTGTGGCTTCATACCCAGTCCAGCCTGGGCGGGAAGAAAGAGACGAACTGGAAGGTGGTCATCTGGAAAATTGACGACGACTACAACCAGGTACCGGGAACGCAACAGACCTTCACGTACCGACAGACGACGCCGCACCAGTCGACGAGTGAGGTGTTTTATCGCACTGACAAGATCACTCCGACCGGAGGATTCGGGAAATACGCGGTAAGTTTCCAGCGCACCGATAATTCCAGCGACGCTTCTCTGCTGAAGGTTGAGGAGATCCACAGCATCAACATCCGTACGAACGTCGTTCACCCTACCGACACACTGGTGCGGGTGAAGGTGAGGGCGACCGAGAATGCGCTGGGAAGTCGTGAGCGCAAATATAATGCGCTGGTGACGCGGCACACCATCACGTACGACCTGGACACGCAGACGGTGGATTACACGCTGCGTCCGTCGCGCTCGTTCGCTGATGCGGTGACGCATACCTGGTTGATTATGGGTGAACAGCCGGTAAGCAGCATTGACCTGTATGGTCTGTACTCTATTGCTGAGAGCCTGCCTGACGAGCGTCTTGGCTACTTCGATTACACGTTCGATGATGAGAATGACTCGCTTGGCGATCGCGTACAGGCGATCTGTAATGCTGCGTCGGTTGTGGCGTACTGGGACGACGGCGTGATGACGTTTACCCGTGATCAGAAGGTTGACTACCCGGCGGCAGTATTCAACCGGGCCAACATGAAGACTGACGAGTACAAAATGACGTACGAAGCTACTCTTCCAGGCGGTTATGACGGCGTGCAGGTGTCCTATGTTCACCCGACCACGAACAACAAGACGTACATCAACTACCGCGTGCTGAACGGCGCCATCGTCGAGCAGGAAGCTGAGAACCCTAACAAGCTGGAGATAGTCGGTTTCCGTAATGAGTACCAGGCGCGGGAACGCGCACTACGTGAAACGAAACGCCTGATCTACTCCCGGGTGAAGATGAACGCCAAAGTGTTCGAAGATGGCATTATCCAGGTCGGAAGCGTCATTCAGATGCCGGACATTTACGACAGCAACCAGCAGGGTGGTTACGTCACCGGCCGATCCGTGAATGACTTCGATACCAGCGAGCCGATCACCTTCACAGGTTCGATGTACGTGCTGGTGACCGACAGCCTGGGTAATCCGACTCTGCGCTATCCGGCGACGGCCCGCGGTGACACGAAGTACGGCTTCACTGCAGCAATACCCGATATTCAGCTCAACATATGGAACGGAGACACTGTACAGCTCCCATCGCGCTATCTCATTGCGACGGTTGAGGAGCTGGACAGTCAGCTATGGACGGTTAACAGCATCAAACCGAACACCGATAACACGGTATCTCTTACCGTCGCGGAATACAGCGACGCCATCTACCAATAAGAACCGTCCCCGACCAACCAGACCCGGCCACCGCGCCGGGTTTTTTTATGGAATCAATATGGCTACTACACCTACTAACCTGCCAGTACCGAGCGAATCTCCGTTCGATTTCAAATTCAACATAGGAAAAATCGACGAGGTTGTTACCTCTATGGGGTGGACCTATACCGATCGCTTTGGTCAGAAGCACTACACCATTGAGGGCATCAACTATCTTTCCCAGCAGGCAATGGCCGCCTTCGGTTACGTTATCCTTACCGGGAAAACATTCACCACCGGCGCGACTATCAACAACCCTAATGAGGTGCTGCTGAACACCGCCGACGGCGAATATTACAAATGGACTGGTACGTTTGCGTCCGGCCCGAAAGTTGTTCCGGAAAACTCTACCCCTGCCAGCACTGGTGGTATTGCGCCTGGGTCCTGGCTTGGCGTTGGTGATGCCTCTCTTCGTGCAGCACTGGCCGCGATGGATGGCGAGAAGTTAATTGGTGAGTGTCCAGACATTGCTACGCTTCGAACTATAGAGCCATCCTATGACAAGCAACGCATCACCCTACGGGAGCACACCGCAAATACCGGCTATGGTGGTGGTCAGTTCCGGGCCGTAATGTCAGGATCGTCGTACGCTGACAACAACGGGACAATCATCAAAACTAGCGGTGGCGCTGCATGGGTGCGGGTAAACGTCGGTTATATATCACCGTATATGTTCGGAGCGCTACCGAGGGTTGATGCCACTACCCCTACAGCACATACAGCCATTAATGCGGCGGCGGCAGCCGCTGTGTCACAAAACGCCATATTTGATGGTCTCGGAGCTACATTTAATGTAACCGGGGAATGCACAATCAACAACAGCAACTCCATAATTTTTCAGAATATGGTTCTTGTCGTTACTGATGTCGCTGCGTCTTTCAATGTTGTGCGCGTGCGCAACGCAGACCACACTATACGACGAATACGTATTGAGGGGGGCAACTCTAAAGTTCTTGGTATTAATGTAGAATCTACCGCAACAGGTACTATTGTTGAGAGCTGTAAAGTAACCAATACTGGGCTAACCGCGATATACAGCACCGCCTCGCGAGTTGTTGCCAGGAATAACCAGACAGACTCTTGCGGTCTTTTAGGAACAGGCAACTACCGTTGCAGTATCTGGTTCAACGAGAACGAACATGCTGTTATGGAGGGGAACATTTGCACCAATTGCGCTTGGGGAATCCTAATGAGAAATACCATAGGAACATCTCAAGGTTACTTTAATACCATGCGTAACAACATTGTTGTTTCCGCTTCAGGTACGACAGCAGACTGCCAGGGGATATCAGCATCTGCCCAGATCCACCTGAGCACCACTGATAATATTGTGCGCGGTTTCCCGAATAACGCAATTGACCACCAGAACTGCTTCGGCATGATTATAACCGGAAATCAGATTCACCAATGTAACGATGGAGTGTTTATCGGAGACAGGTCTTGTGGCCGCATCATCATTTCAAATAACAATATTGAGGCCTGCTTTACAGGCATCCGGTATTACAACCCGTCAAACTCAACCCCTGAGTATCAGAATCAGACTTTTGCCGATGTTCAGATAACAAATAATGTCATCTATACGTCTACATCACGAGCTATCTGGGTGATTATGACTGGAACAACTTCGGCTAATTTCATGACAAATGTCAACGGTAATATAGTTGACGGGAACGGCTCCGCGGGTCTTGGTATTGTTATGGATACTGTGACATACGGAAGTGTTAGCCAGAACCAAGTACGAAGAGTCAGGGGCCATGGTATTGACTTAGCATCCTGTGAGGGGCTGCGGGTTATGGGTAATAGCATTGCGGATGCCGGGTTTACCACAACCGGCACGTACAACGGCATTAATCTAAGCAATTGCAACCGCTGCAATGCATCTGATAACTACGCAGTAGGGCCTTCTATGATTTATTCTGTGGTACTTGGTGGCGGGGCTTATAACATGGCGTATACCAATCACGCGCGATCAACCTCAGGAGCGACGGCAGTTAGCATTTCCGGTGGTACTGGGAACGTAGAATCATTGAATATTAAGTCATAACTAATGCGCCCCTAATGGGGCGCAACTATTCAGATTGGCATACCATATTTGGCATTCATTTCTCTGTCCGGCTGGATTTTTATCTCAATGTTACGAGGTATCAACCCATTGGACTTAAGAGTTTCTGAAATAGCTTTTCCTCTTGTTACCGGGAACGGCCAGTTGTCATTGTTATCACCCTTGGGCACATGTAGGGTCATTGTGCGTTGGTTTCCATTAACTGCGTTTTGCACCTGCTCAATCATATCTTGACCTATCGCGTAAGCAACTGAAAAAGGAACGTTCCCACTATTTGACTCTCGCAAAGAATGAGATTGGTCCGTGGTCTTGTTAATTAAGAACAGCATAACTATTGGAGCGAAATAGTGAACAGCCTTAAAGCGCTCAATGAAGTACCCCAAGCCCAAACTGGCAGCAACTATCAAGTACATAAAAGAACCCCACATTGCCACAGGTCGAGTAGCATAGTTAGCACTAGCCTTTGCGCACACCAGAATAAGAGCCAATGTAGTGATGGCACCAGAGATAACCGATACCCAGAAAGCGTATCTTTTACCTTCAGTACTTTCATCTGAATTTCTTCTTAGCAAGAACACTGCACCGCAAACAAATCCAACAGTCAGCACAACGAAAAATGTGCGATCTGTTAATTTAAGCAGTGAGTAAAATGCATTGACTGTACCTGAAATATCCAGATGATCTTTTGCCATTCGGTCCGCTCTTCCTCCGTTCATTTCAAAGAGAGCAGAAATTACCCACATCGCCAGAGTAATGCAGTGGAAAGGGTTATCCTTAATCGTCTCAACAATTTTAAATCTTTTGCTAATGAGGTTCTGAAGAAGTACCACACCGCACATTACTGCTAGCACAACACTGGCAAAAATGTTCGAAAATACACATAGGTAAATGGCGCATATCAGAGCACCAGAAAAGATCGCTCTTTCGTAAAAGAATGGCTTTAAGGTTGACGACATTCTTAAAACGTAAAGTGCCAGCGTGCCGTTTATTAGGGCTGGAACAATATAGTGATAATAACAGGTAAGATTTTGCTCCCACAACAGGTATGGACTGTTATTATTATTTAGAGTTCTGAATAGGCCGAACAGGCACAGTAAGTAGAAGATCACTAAAACTGAACTTGTGTAAGTTGATAACCCTGCGGTCTTCCTCATCAAAAGATAGAATTGATAAAGGAATAACACAACAAGAACTGCAACTAAAACCGCTGTCAAATAAGCAATAGCTTCAAGGAATGTAAACCCAAGAGGCATAACGACAGATGAGGCAATGTTACCAAATAGTGGGAAAGATACCTCAGGAACTACCTTGATAGGGTTAAAACCGCCCCATTGCGGATATGCTTGCCTACCGGAAGAAAGGTTGATCCACTCATCGCCAGAAGTAATAGTTACCGGATGAATAACCGTAAAAAACACAGCCACAACTGCGAATACAAATGTGAATAACAACCACTTTATGTGAATCTCTTTTCCCAAAGTCTGACTAATCATTTCTCGTCCTTCCGAATATCATTGAAATCTTTTTTGGTGATGTATCGAGGCCTTCCTTTAACTTCAACATAAATTCTGCCGATATATTCCCCAAGCACACCTATGCCTATCAACTGAATCCCGCCCAAGAAAAGTATTGAAACCAGCATTGATGGATAGCCACGAACCGGATTGCTGAACGCTAACGTGTCGACGATCATCCATGCACCATAGATGAAGGCCAGGCCAGCAACGAATAACCCGATATACGTCCACATGCGCAACGGGAACGTAGAGAAGCTTGTGATACCTTCAAGTGCAAGGTTCCACAGCTTCCAGCCATTAAACTTAGAATCCCCGGCAACACGTTCTGCGCGGGCATATTCAACAACATCAGTGCGGCCGCCAACCCAACTCAAAACGCCTTTCATGAAAAGGTTGCGTTCTGGCATTAGCTTGATGTTTTCAACCACATCTCGAGACATCAGGCGGAAGTCGCCAACGTTTTCCTCGATCTGCGGATTGCTGATTTTGTTGTGCAGCTTATAGAACCACTCTGCGGTCTTGCGTTTGAGTCGTCCATCCGTAGAGCGGTCTGTTCTCTTAGCAAGAACCATATCCGCGCCGGCCTGCCATTTCTCTATCAGGTGCGGGATAACCTCAATTGGGTCCTGCAAATCAACATCTATCGGGATAATAGCTTCACCGCTTGCATGGTCCAGGCCTGCAAACAGCGCAGGTTCTTTACCGAAATTGCGGGTAAAGGAAAGAGGAATGACAAGCGGATCGGCCACAGCGAGCGCATTTATTATTGATTCTGTCGCATCTTTACTGCCGTCGTTGATAAAGACTATCTCTACTTCATGCTGTTGTAGCTCTTCAAACTCCCGCACGGTTTTGTAGAAGATTGGAATAGCATCTTCTTCATTAAATACCGGAACGACCAGAGAAATTTTCATTTCGCATCCCTAAAGACAATGAACTTTGAATAGATAAATCCGCACACCAGACTGATGGCGGAGAACACAATTAACGTGATGATAGGAGCCATGCCAGACTTATCAGCGCACCATCCAACAATCGCGCTAAGTGAGCCCATGAATCCTACGTAGAGCATGTAGCGTAGAGTGGTAGTCGAGGACTTAAACGTGAACCTGGCGTTTGCAAAGAAACTGAATGACACTGCCACGACGAATCCTGCGAAGTTGCCAAGTGCCTGACCTGTATGGAATGCGTAGATGCAAACGGCGAACACAACCCAATGAATGAGCGTGTTGATAACACCTATAGATGTGTACTTAGCAAAGAGCTTTAACATTATATAAATCAGTCAATTCGGAAAGGTCTGAAGTTTAGCACCACTGTGAAACTTGATCGACCCTCATATTTGACGATACTGTATATGCATACAGTTATTTTGTGAGGTGATTATGCCACGCACAGCAGACATTCATGCCGCGTTTGTTGCGGCCATAGAGTTAAACCCCAAGGGGTATCGTTACCTGAGCACAGACGCATTCATAGAGAAATTGCGGCAGTTCAACTGGCACTACACGCGCGAAGAAGCGAATGCCTGGATAGAGCGATACCAAAAAGACTTTGCTGACAAGACGACAGACGGTAGCGATAACAGGTACTGGATCCTGCGTAACATGGGGAGGGTCCAGTAATGGGGTTTGCATCACCTGCAAGCGATTATGTCGAGCGCCAACTTTCACCCGAGGTGATTTGCAACATCGGCGCAGAAAGTAGGGTGCTTGAAACTGATTCAGGATTTGCAGTCATTGAGCCAGCAGCCAAGTGCGCGCCCGGGGATGTGCTGCTTATACTTTGCGATGGTCATACGCAGTTTGCCAAGTTGATGGGAAAGTCGCTCATTACAGATGATGGAGAGGCAATAGAAGGAAACGCACTGCAAGAGGTCGAAGTTCTTGGCCGAGTGACGTTCTTCATCAACCGCGCAATAGACGACGGATTGCCGATATGATTACCAGTCTCAAGAAAGCGGCTCGACCAGATCCGGCCCCTGGTTCTTCACATTGCCCACGGCGCGCGAAACGGCATGCCATATAAACTTGTCGGCGGGCACTGTCCCGTCGGCTATTATCTCTTCCGCTTCATTCCCGCCTACGTCCTGGCGCATCCACTCGCGCGCCGCTTCCGGCGACAGAACCAGTGGCCGACGGTCATGAATATCGACCAGGCCTTTATCTGCGGCTGACGTCACTATCAGAAATCCTTCCGCTTCATCACCGCGCTCGAACGGCGTGCTGCCGATCGCCGCCATGAATATGGGCTGGCCGTCGGCACGGTGAATGAAGTAGGGTTGTTTCTTGTCGCCTTCTTTCTTCCATTCGAACCATCCATCCGCAAAACAGATCGCCCGACCATGCTGCCAGAGAGACTTAAACATTCTGCTGGTGGCTGCGGTTTCGACGCGCGCGTTTATCAGGGGTGCTTTATCCCACCACCCGGGCGCGTAGCCCCAGAACACCGGATCGAGATGTAACTGCTCATCGCGTTCGCTCAGCAGCAGCACTTTGGTGCCGGGCGCCACGTTGTACCGGCCAATTGGTTCCGGGTCATATGCAATGTCGCGATCGCCTTCATCGGCCAGGTAAGCCAGATATTCTTCACGGGTTTGGGCTTGTGCAAAACGTCCACACATAGAAACCTCCAGTCGGATGTCAGACTGAAAGTATAGGGCAGGGAGAAAAAGTAGCGCGCGCTGGTTAAGTCTTACAATCGGATCGGTGGTGATTATGCTGATGGTATGGGAAGGCGTAAAGCGGGACGTTGCGAAACTGGAAGGAGCTACGCAAAACGCATCTGAAAAAAAAGCACGCTTCGTACAAAGTGTACATTAAAGCGTGCTTTTGTTCGTGATAACACATTAAATCACGAGATAACTATATGATTTATATGTATTCTTAGAATAATTCATTACTTCTCATCCTGCGGCATGTGGCGATAAATATAAACGCCGCTGAGCAGGGTGAAGATAAGGGTCAGCGCCGTCAGGCCAAACACCTTGAAGTTGACCCAGATATTCTGCGGCAGCCAGAATGCGATATAGATATTCGCCAGACCACACAGAATAAAAAATAGCGCCCAGGCGATATTCAGACGCCCCCACACAGCCTGCGGCAGCGTCAGTTCTTTCCCCAGCATGCGCTGGATCAGCGGCTTCTTCATCACCCACTGGCTGATGAGCAGCGCGCCCGCAAACAGGCCGTAAATCACTGTGACCTTCCATTTGATAAATTCATCATTGTGGAAGAACAACGTCAGACCACCAAACACCGCCACCATCAGGAAAGTGATGAGCGCCATCTTTTCAACTTTGCGATAGCGAACCCAGCTGTAAATCAGCACCACAGCCGTTGCCACAATCAGCGCCAGCGTGCCGGCATAGATGTCGTACAGCTTATAAAAAGCGAAAAATACGATCAGCGGTAAAAAATCAAGAAACTGCTTCATTCTGCGATCCCGGTTACTGACGAATTAACATGTACAGGCGGAACAAATAGACCAGCAGTACAGCTGAAATCAGATTGCTCAGCGTATTGGCGACAACCGCGCCGACGTTTGGCGTTAATACCGCAAAATTCGGCGCAAACAGCAACAGTAGAGTCTTGGCCAGCAACCAGCTGATAACGGCCGGGGCGACCAGACGCATATTCGCCCACGCGAGCCTTATGCTGCTGCGCATGGCGGTGAAAATACCCATTTTGTCCTGCACAACCATTACTGGCGCAAATGAAAGCACGATAGCCAGCAGCACGCCCGGAACGACAACCAACATTATCCCCATCTGGACCAGCAGCGTGGTCAGGAAGATGAGGATAAACAGTTTCGGCAGCACCGGAGCACTGGCCCCGATGGCACGTAACGCGCTGACGCGTTGGCCGGCAGACACCAGCTGGATCATCAGCAACACGCCACCCGCCAGAATGGCGTTGCCGATCAGCCCCGAGAAGGTAGATGCCGCAGATGCACGCAGCAAGATTTGCTGTTGCTCTGGCGTCATATTCTGCACAAGGTCAAATAAACCTGCGCTGCCTGCAAGATGATCCCCCTGGCTCAGCGAGGCAATCTGTTCATCACTGGGTGAGAACGCATGACCCAGCACCACCGTAATAAAGGCGCACAACAACGCGATCAGTAAAAAAGTAACGAACTGATTGCGGAAAAAATTTCCCGTGTCACGGTAGACAGACTTCGCCGTGATAGACATGCACTCTCCTTGAGTATTGCAGGTGTTAATTAGCCGGCAATTGTACACCGGATAACACGCTGGTGGCAGCATCAAGGCTTGTATGGAAAAGCATATCTTTGTAAAGCGGCGGTAATCCATAGCGGGCGCGGGCGCGATTGCATGCCTCATTGACCTGCCCATCCACTCCCGACATCGCGAAAGTGCGACACGGGCTGGGGCGATCCGCGTAAATGGAACAGCGGGTGGATACCCCAGGTTCACCTTGCAGTGCCACACAGCGGCTCTGTTTTTGGTTGGTGCCGCGCATGCAACGCAGGAAAGGGGTCAAGGGTTCAGTGAGATCAACCGGAACGGTGCCGCCGCCATCGCTGGCTTCAGCCCAGTAGAAAGAGACTCGAAAATACGCACAACAGGCTCCGCACGTCATGCACGGGTTATGATCACTCATGGCACACCTGCAAAAGTAGAACGCATCAAATCAGATTGTGAGAGCGATAAATTATCCAGCCGCTACAGGAAGCGCAAGAGAGGAAAAACAGAAAATTTTTTAACTATGAAATGCCAAAAATTGACGCGGTAACAACTTATTGCTTTATGAGGCGTCACCAAAAATTAACCTAGATCAATGAATGTTAACTTACTGGTTTTAATGTGATCTGTGTTAGATCACTTATTACTCATTTGTGAGTATATTCTCCTCCGCAATTAAAACCACAACGATGGAGCGGATATGAAAAAATTAGCGGTGGCAGCCCTTATCTTAAGCAGTCTCTCTGGCGGCGCGTACGCGCATGAAGCAGGTGAATTCTTTATTCGTGCCGGTTCGGCAACGGTGCGTCCAACGGAAGGTTCCGACAATGTACTGGGTATGGGCGGGTTTAGCGTCAGCAATAACACCCAGTTAGGCCTGACATTCACGTATATGGCTACGGATAACATTGGCGTTGAGCTTCTGGCCGCCACGCCATTCCGTCACCGCGTCGGTTTAGGGCCGACCGGGGACATTGCTACGGTGCACCATTTACCACCAACCCTGATGGCGCAGTGGTACTTCGGCGATTCCAGCAGCAAGTTACGCCCTTATATTGGTGCAGGCGTTAACTACACCACCTTCTTTGATGAGAAATTTAACGATACCGGTAAAGAGGCTGGGCTATCCGATCTCAGCCTGAAAGACTCGTGGGGCATAGCGGGGCAGGTTGGTCTGGATTATCTGATTAACCGTGACTGGCTGATCAACGCCTCGGTCTGGTATATGGACATTGATACAGACGTGCGCTTTAAAGCTAGCGGTGAGCAGCAGAGTATCAGCACCCGTCTGGATCCGTGGGTATTTATGTTCTCAGCGGGTTATCGTTTCTGACAGAAGATATATCCCCGGTCAGCCGGGGATTGCTGTATGGTGGTTGTTCCACATACCTGGCTGGAGGGGATATCCCCAACATCAAATTTGAGTGTCCGGTTTGTGCAGGTAAACAGTTTCAGTTCACGACGTTCAGCCCAGCACATAGCCTACCTCACGGTGCTATCTGTTCCGTTTGCGGAACACGTCTCACCACTCATTCATGCCTGCCGAAACTCAGACGACGACGGTGGCCAAAGCCAGTAAACTAGATAAGGCCTCTGAGAGGCCTTTTTCGATCGTGAAATCACTTCTGAATTAAATAACGAATCGTTGGTCCGTCCTGCTGGATATCCAGCACGGTATAGCCGTGATTTTTGGCATCAAGCGGAATGTTATTGATCGACTGGGGGCAATCGCTCACCACTTCCAGAATTTCACCTTTCTTAAGTTGCGGTAACGCCTCAAGCGTGGCAACGGCCGGGTAAGGGCAGGGTTCACCCACCATATCGAGACGATAATCAGGCACGATCTCTTTCATGCGGCATTCTCCTGAGTTTCAGTTTTGACGGTGGCACGCCGGAAGAAGCGCTTTTCTTGCGCAATAACCAGTAAGAAGGCGATAAGCAGCAGGGCGTAGGTCACCATGAGCCCCCCGAGTGGACCAAAGGTATTCAGCAAATTGACCTTGTCCCAGTTGGTTGCCAGTACTGGAGAGACGTCATCCCAGTAGTACGCCAGGAGGGTTGAGCCAATCACGTTACCCAGACCAACCCACCAGTAATGCACCTGGCCTTCCACGGCGCGATACATCCAGCCAGTTTCGCACCCGCCCGCCAGTACGATGCCAAAACCAAACAGCAGCCCGCCAATGACCGCATTAGGACCGGCCCACATGATTTTCGGCTCAACGCCGAGCTGAACATAGCTAAAGATCCCGATCGCGCTCACGGCCATCCCGGCAATGATCGCCTTCGCCATCATGGTTCGTCCGGTGATCCACATATCGCGAAACGCGGAGGTAAAGCAGATCTGCGCGCGTTCAATCAGCAGACCAAAGCCGACGCCGAACAGCATGGCCAGACCGAGTTTGGGCTGATTCATCGCCGTGCAAATCGCCCAGGCAACCATAGCAAAAAAGACCAGCATACCGAGGCGGAAGCGACGACGCGCCTGATCGGGTTTTTGCGTTAACGGAGATGCAGCGCTAACTTTCGTCATTTTCACCGGAATGCGGAACAGTGGCAGCAGGGTGAACTTTGCACCGAAATATGAGCCAATGGCGGTGGCGACGGCAAAGAACCAGGCATGCAGCGAGAATTGCGGAATACCGGTAAAGAACGCGGCCAGATTACAGCCCATCGCCAGGCGGGCGCCAAACCCGGCAATGATACCGCCGACCACGGCCTGCATAATGCGGATGCGGTTTTTCGGCATGCGCAACTTAACGTTGTTGGCCCACAGCGCGGCCGCAAAACATCCGCCAAACATGCCAATGATCATCATCCCGTCGATGCGGGTCAGCGGTGAGCCATCAAGATGGATCAGTTTGAAGTAACCCCACTCTTCGGCATGAACGCCTGCCAGCTGTAATAGCTGCCCACCCCAGCGGGTAAACTCGCCCGTAACAGCCCAGAAGGTGCCGGTAATGCCGAAATAATAGGTAGAGAGAATGCCTGCCGCGATAACGGCCGGAACAGGTGACCAGAACTTAACCATGTAAGTCTGTTTGAAGGAATGCCAGGACATGAATAACCTCTGAACTCAGAAGGGTAACGCTAAAAAGAGCCCAGATCATACGCTTACGCGAACGTTTGAAAAGTCATTCACACCGAAAATATCGACAGGATCAATTTTGACCTGCTTCTTTCAGGAAGAGAGAAGGGAAAACCGCCTGACGCCGGGGCCAGACGGTGTTAACGGTTACGCCTTGTGTGTGGCCGCTTTCATGGATGTGACGAATGCGTGTAACTCAGCCAGCATCTGCTCTGGCTTATCCACATTCTTCTCGATGATTTTCACGATAGCCGAACCGGAAATGGCCCCGGCGGCTTTCGCGTCAATCGCCGCAGTAACCTGATCCGGAGAGGAAATCCCAAAGCCCTGAAGCGGCGGCGCAGCATGGTATTCTGCCAGCTTCTCCACCAGATGATGCAGCGGAAGCGCGGCTTTGTTTTCCGCACCGGTGACGCCCGCACGGGAGAGCAGGTAGGTGTAACCCCGTCCGTAAGAGGCAATCTGGCGCAACAGATCGTCATCGGCATTCGGTGGACAGATGAAAATCGGCGCGACGTTGTGGCGCATCGCCGCCTGACGGAACGGCGCAGACTCTTCAACGGGCACGTCAGCCACCAGCACGGAGTCAACGCCCACGCGGGCGCACTCTGCGTAAAACGCATCAATACCGCGGCTGAACACCAGGTTGGCGTACATCAGCAGGCCGATCGGAATGGTCGGGTGCTTCTGGCGGATCGCCGCCAGCATTTCGAAGCACTGGCCCGGCGTCACGCCCGCAGCAAACGCGCGAAGCGTCGCGTTCTGGATGGTCGGGCCATCCGCCAGCGGATCGGAGAACGGAATCCCCAATTCCAGCGCGTCGGCACCGGCGTCAATCAGGGTATCGATAATCTTCAGCGACAGCTCCGGACCGGGGTCGCCCAGCGTCACGAAGGGAACGAAAGCGCCTTCCTGGCGGGCTTTCAGTTGTGCAAATGCGTTGTCGTAGCGTTCCATCAGATTTCCCCTCGTGCTTTCAGAATATCGTGAACGGTGAAAATATCTTTGTCACCGCGACCGGAAAGGTTTACCACCAGCAGTTGCTCTTTTTCCGGGTTTTCCTTCATCATTTTCAGCGCGTGTGCCAGCGCGTGGGAAGACTCCAGCGCCGGGATGATCCCTTCATTGCGGCACAGGGTTTTGAAGGCCTCCAGCGCTTCGTCATCAGTGATGGAGACATAATCTGCGCGGCCGGTGCTGTTGAGGAACGCGTGCTGCGGCCCTACGGACGGGAAATCCAGCCCGGCTGAAATTGAGTAAGACTCCTCAATCTGCCCTTCATCGGTCTGCATCATCGGGGCCTTCATGCCGAAATAGATCCCCACGCGGCCATGCTTCAGCGGCGCACCGTGCTCACCCGTTTCAATGCCGTGGCCGGCAGGCTCAACGCCAATCAGCCCAACGCTGGTTTCGTCGATAAAATCGGCAAACATGCCGATGGCGTTAGATCCGCCGCCAACGCAGGCGATTACCGCATCCGGCAGGCGACCCTCTTTTTCGAGGATCTGCGCTTTAGTCTCTTCACCGATCATGCGCTGGAATTCACGCACGATGGTCGGGAACGGGTGCGGGCCTGCCGCGGTACCGAGCATGTAGTGGGCGGTTTCGTAGCTGCCAGACCAGTCGCGCAGCGCTTCATTACAGGCATCTTTCAGCGTGGCAGAACCGCTGTGTACAGGGATCACTTCCGCCCCCATCAGACGCATACGGAACACGTTAGGCGACTGGCGTTCAACGTCTTTCGCCCCCATATAGATGCGGCACTTCAGGCCGAGCAGGGCGCTGGCGAGGGCAGAGGCCACGCCGTGCTGGCCTGCGCCGGTTTCGGCGATAATTTCGGTTTTACCCATACGTTTGGCGAGCAGAGCCTGGCCAAGCACCTGATTAGTTTTATGCGCGCCGCCGTGCAGCAGATCTTCACGTTTAAGGTAGAGCGTGGTTCTGGTGCCTTCGGTCAGGTTGCGGCATTTGGTCAGTGCCGTCGGACGACCGGCGTAGTTTTTCAGCAGGTCAGTAAACTCCGCCTGAAACGCCGGATCTTTCTGCGCGCTTACGAACGCTTCTTCAAGCTGGCGCAGCGCGGGCATCAGGATTTGTGGGACGTACATCCCACCAAACTCACCAAAATACGGGTTAAGTAATGTCGTCATCTTCTCTTCCTTAATATGCACGCAGAGTTTTAAATACCGATGCCAGCTTGCTGGCGTCTTTTATGCCCGGTTGGGACTCTACGCCTGAATTGAAATCGAGGCCGGCGCAGCCGGTTTTGGCTGCTTCCACACAGTTATCGGGGCTTAATCCCCCCGCCAGCAGGACATTGTCCAGCACTTCGCCACGCAGCAGTGACCAGTCGAAACGCTGCCCCGTGCCGCCCTGGCCGTTGTCGAGCACGTATTTATCAACATGCGTAAGGTTACGCGCGGGCAGGATGGCGCCAACGCTTTGCGCTTTCCAGATCTGAACCTGAGGTGCCAGAACATGTCGCAGAGCATCGATGTATGTCTGATCTTCATCGCCATGTAGCTGAACCGCGCTCAGGGATAACGCGTCCGCTTTCGCCGCAACGTCGTTAATATCCGCATTGCGGAACACGCCCACGTAGCTCAGTGGCGCAGCCGCAATCACCTTGCGCGCCTGTTCTTCATTAACGGCGCGAGGAGAGGACTCAACAAAGATCAGACCACCATAGATTGCGCCCGCCTCATACGCCGCCTGCGCATCCTGTTCACGGGTCAGGCCGCAAACTTTGTTCTCACCCAGCAGCACGCGGCGCACGGCCGCATTAAGATCGTCGTGTTCCATCATCGCGGAACCGATCAGGAAACCGTTGGCAAAGTGGCTGAGTTCGCGCACCTGAGCGTAGCTGTTGATTCCGGATTCGCTGATCACCGTGACGCCCGCACCCAGACGCGGCGCAAGCTGGCGCGTACGGTTGAGGTCAATCGACAGGTCGCGCAGGTCGCGGTTGTTAATGCCGACCACTTTGGCTTCCAGCGCGATGGCGCGCTCCAGCTCCTCTTCGTTGCTCACTTCGGTAAGCACGCCCATATTCAGGCTGTGCGCGACGGCGGAGAGCTGGCGATACTGTTCGTCATCCAGCACGGAGAGCATCAGCAGACAGGCATCGGCCTGGTAAAAGCGCGCCAGCCAGATCTGATACGGGTCGATAATAAAGTCTTTGCACAGAATCGGCTGCGGCGCGATGCCGCTGACTACGGGCAGAAAATCGAAGCTGCCCTGGAAATATTTCTCATCCGTCAGCACAGAAATGGCAGACGCATGATGCTTGTAGATACCGGCAATACGCGCCGGGTCGAAATCGTCACGGATCACGCCTTTGGACGGAGACGCTTTTTTACACTCCAGAATAAACGCGGTACGCGCGCCCTGGAGGGCATCATAGAAACGACGGCTGCTCGGAACGACGTCATTCTGAAAACTGGCGAGCGGCTGCTGTTGCTTACGGGCTTCCACCCAGATGGCCTTATCGGCGACGATTTTCGCTAAAACGGTCTGCATTATTTACCCTCTTGCCGCAAGTGCGGTAACGCGATCGTAAGCTGCACCGGAGCGCAGTACGTCCAGAACTTTTTGGGCGTTGGCTTTCAGATCTTCCTCGCCATGTAAACGCATCAGCATGGCTACGTTGGCCGCCACGGCGGCCTCATGGGCGGCCTCACCTTTACCTTGTAATAAGCGCGTGAGAATGTCACGGTTTTCTTCCGGCGTGCCGCCCGCCAGGGCGTCCTGATGGTACGGGGTCAACCCGAAGTCTGCGGCCTCAAGCTGATAGTTCAGCACTTCGCCGTTATTCAGTTCGGCCACCAGCGTGGGCGCATGCAGGGAAACTTCATCCATCCCGCCGCTGTGTACCACGGCGGCGCGTTGGTAACCGAGGACGCGCAGCGTCTCCGCAATCGGCAGGACCAGCTCCGGGCTGTAAACGCCAATCAGCGCCAGCGGCGGGTGCGCCGGGTTAATGAGTGGACCGAGCACATTAAACAGCGTCCGGGTTTTAAGCTGCTGGCGAACCGGCATCGCGTGGCGGAAACCGGTGTGATACTTCGGCGCAAACAGGAAACAGACGCCCAGGTCATCCAGCGCTTCACGGGAACGCTCAGCGTTCATGTCCAGGTTGATACCGAAAGCCGCCAGCAGGTCGGACGATCCGGAACGGCTGGACACGCTGCGGTTGCCGTGCTTCGCCACTTTCAGTCCGCATGCCGCCGCCACAAAGGCGCTGGCGGTCGAAATATTGATGCTGTTGCTGCCGTCGCCGCCGGTCCCAACGATATCGGCAAACGGATAGTCCGGGCGCGGGAACGGGGCGGCATTTTCCAGCAGCGCGGTTGCCGCACCGGCGATCTCCTGCGGGCTTTCGCCGCGCACTTTCATGCTCACCAGCGCAGCGGCCAGCTGCTCAGGCTTCAGCTCGCCGCGCACGACGGCGGAGAAAAGCTGGTGGCTCTCCTGCTGGCTCAGGGTCTGGGCCTGATACAGTTTTTCCAGAATCGGTTGCAGGGTGTTGGTCTGCTCCAGCTTTTGCAGCGCCCAGTTGAGCGTTTGCTCCAGCAGGCGCGCGCCGTTAGACGTCAGGATAGATTCCGGGTGGAACTGCATCCCGCAGACGCGATCCGCATCGTGACGTACCGCCATCACCATCCCTTCAAACGAGGCGTTAATCGTCAGCCCGGCCGGAATATTGCTGCCGACCAGTGAGTGGTAACGCGCCACCGGAAGCGGGTTCGGCAGACCGGCAAACATCGCCTGACCGTCATGTTCAATGCTTGACGCTTTACCATGCAGGATCTCCCCCGCCTGACCCACGTAACCACCGTAGGCTTCGACAATCGCCTGGTGGCCGAGGCAGATGCCGATAATCGGCAGCTTGCCGCGCATACGGGTCAACAGCTCAGGCATACAGCCCGCTTCGCTCGGTGCGCCTGGCCCCGGGGAGAGCATCAGCACCGGGTTTTGCATGGTCGCCAGACGGTCAATCAGCGTCTGGGCCGGAACGTGGTTGCGATAGATAACGACGTTGTGTCCATTCGCACGCAGCTGATCTGCCAGGTTGTAGGTAAAGGAGTCGATATTATCGAGCAGCAGAATGTCAGCCATCAGAAAATCTCCTGTGCATGGTGTGCGGTAGCAATGGCGCGCAGTACCGCGCGCGCTTTACTGCGGGTTTCGTCGGCTTCCGACTGCGGAACAGAATCCAGCACAATCCCGGCCCCGGCCTGGACGGTAGCAATGCCGTCCTCAACGTAGGCGGAGCGAATCACGATGCAGGTATCGAGGTCACCGTGAGCGGTGAAATAGCCCACCGCGCCACCGTAGCTGCCGCGACGGCGGCCTTCAGCTTCGGCAATCAGCTGCATGGCGCGGACTTTCGGCGCGCCGCTCAACGTGCCCATGTTCATGCAGGCGCGGTAGGCGTGCAGGACGTCGAGGTCGTGGCGCAGCTCACCCACCACGCGGGATACCAGATGCATGACGAAGGAGTAGCGGTCGACTTTGGTCAGGTCTGCCACATAGCGGCTGCCCGGCGTACAAATACGCGCCAGGTCGTTACGTGCCAGGTCAACCAGCATCAGGTGTTCGGAGAGCTCTTTGTGGTCGGTACGCATTTCCAGTTCGATGCGGCTGTCGAGATCGCGGTCCAGGGAGCCATCGGCACGACGGCCGCGTGGACGGGTTCCCGCTATCGGGTAGATCTCAATCTGGCGGCTGGTGGCGTCGTACTTGAGGGAGCTTTCCGGTGACGCGCCGAACAGAGTGAAATCATTGTCCTGCATAAAGAACATGTACGGGCTTGGGTTGCTCTTTTTCAGCACATCGTAAGCCGCCAGCGGCGACGGGCAGGGCAGTGAAAAGCGACGGGACGGCACCACCTGGAAAATCTCCCCGGCACGAATCGCTTTTTGCATCTGACGGACCACCGCGCCGTACTGATCGTCGGTCTGACTCACCTCGCAGGTCATCTTTTCAACACGCTGCACCGGGAGCGCGGGCGGTGCTTCTGACATCTGCTGTTGCAGTTGGGCGATGCGCTGCCCAAGTCGGTTTTTCTCAGACACAGATGGCGTGAACAGGCTGGCCTGAATGCGGGTGTATTTTTTCTGATGGTCGATCACCAGCAGGGTTTCGGCCAGGTAGAAGCAGTAGTCCGGGCAGCGGTTACCCTGCTCGGTTTCCGGTAAATCTTCAAAGCCAGCAACCAGGTCGTAAGCAAACAGCCCGCCAAAGAACATTGCTTCGCGCTCATCTTCCGGCACAATGACCAGATTTTGCAGCAGGCGGAAGGCGTCGAAAACGGAGAGTGAGCAGAGGCGGGCATCTTCATCCAGCAACTGGCTTACCGGCGGGAAATGCAGAATTCGCAGGTCCGGATGACGCTCATTTTCAATGCCTGAAGGCAGAGCCGCATCCAGCAGCGGCAGCAGCGACGCGCCATTCTCGGATAACGCCTTAATAGTGACAGTGTCACCCGATGCGGTAATGCGCAGCGCGCTGTCAACCAGCAGCAGGCTTTTGAGATCGTCCTTGCTGTCGATATCAGCAGATTCCAGCAGCAGCGTCGCAGGACGTGCACCGCACACCTGATGAAAGAGCGCGGTAGGGTTATGGCGATAGGCCGCCTCGCAGGTTAGCAGTTCGAGGTGGGGTTTGGCTGTTTGCATGTAGTTATTCTCATATTCTGTTCAAAAAAAAGCCCGCTTGGGAGCGGGCCGGGTATCTGTTTGCTTTTCGCAGACGCGTGACACTGCCCGAAGATCAGTAAGTACGCCACCAACCGTGCAGAGCGAAATGTGCTGTCATTTTCAGATACCTTTCTCGTGTGAACTTTCGTACTAGTTAACTAGTTCGATGGCGTGTTGTCAACCCTGATTTCAGTATTTCGCGGTAAGTCGGTATCATAGGTGCTTCGGATGTCTCCAGACTGTTATGGGAAGTGCTTTGAGCGATACCACCTACGCCGTAATTTATGATTTACACAGCCATACGCAGGCTTCAGATGGCCTGCTGACGCCCGAAGCCCTGGTCCATCGCGCCGTTGAAATGCGTGTCGGCACGCTGGCAATAACCGATCACGACACAACAGACGCCATCCCCGCCGCGCGCGCCGAGATTGCCCGAAGCGGGCTGGCGCTAAATCTGGTGCCCGGGGTCGAGATCTCCACGCTCTGGGAAAACCACGAAATTCATATCGTTGGCCTGAATATTGATACAGAACATCCGGCAATGTGCGCATTTTTGCAAGAGCAAAAAGCACGACGCAATCAACGCGCGGAGTTGATAGGCGAACGTCTTGAGAAGGCGCATATCCCCGGTGCGCTGGAAGGTGCGCGCAAGCTGGCGAACGGTGGGGCGGTCACGCGCGGCCATTTCGCCCGTTTTCTGGTTGACGCCGGTAAAGCGACGACCATGGCGAATGTGTTTAAAAAGTATCTGGCGCGCGGGAAAACCGGATACGTTCCTCCCCAGTGGTGTACAATAAAACAAGCTATTGATGTGATTCATCATTCTGGTGGTAAGGCCGTATTGGCCCATCCGGGGCGGTATAATCTTTCTGCTAAATGGCTGAAAAGGTTGCTGGCCCACTTTGCCGAATCCGGCGGTGAGGCGATGGAAGTTGCCCAGTGTCAGCAGGCACCCAATGAGCGTTCGCAGCTCGCGACCTACGCCCGTCAGTTTGGCCTGCTTGGGTCACAGGGTTCAGATTTCCATCAACCCTGCGCGTGGATTGAACTGGGGCGCAAGCTCTGGTTACCCGCTGGCGTTGAGCCCGTCTGGCAGCTCTGGGAACAGCCACAGCAAATTGAAGAGAGGGAAGTATGAGTCAGTTTTTCTATATCCATCCGGATAACCCACAGCCACGTCTGATTAATCAGGCTGTGGAAATCGTCCGTAAAGGTGGCGTTATTGTCTACCCAACCGATTCTGGCTACGCGCTGGGCTGTAAAATCGAGGATAAAGGGGCGATGGAGCGCATCTGTCGCATCCGCCAGCTGCCGGACGGCCACAACTTCACCCTAATGTGTCGCGATCTCTCTGAGCTGTCGACCTATGCGTATGTCGACAACGTGGCCTTTCGCCTGATCAAAAACAACACGCCGGGAAACTACACCTTCATTCTGAAAGGGACAAAAGAGGTGCCGCGTCGTCTGTTGCAGGAAAAACGTAAAACCATCGGCATGCGCGTGCCGTCGAACCCGATTGCCCAGGCGCTGCTGGAAACCCTCGGCGAGCCGATGCTGTCTACCTCGCTTATGCTGCCGGGCAGTGAGTTTACCGAGTCCGACCCGGAAGAGATCAAAGATCGTCTGGAGAAAGTGGTGGAGCTGATTATTCATGGCGGCTATCTAGGCCAGCAACCGACCACCGTGGTGGATCTCACCGAAGACGCGCCAGAAGTGATTCGTGAAGGCGTGGGCGATGTTAAGCCTTTCTTGTAAGGGTGTAAGCAGATATACTACGCGGCCATCAAAGCAGGGCGTTGCCCTGTTTTTGACCTGATTCGACGCCTGTGAAGGCGCACAAGATAAATATTAAACGCTTTATAATCAGTGAGTTAAAATAACTCGATTAATGGTTGTTACCAGCTTGTGTGGCAGCCATTAGCCACATCGCGACTCTCATCATGTATGTACACCTTTCCCTGCCGTTAATGGCTTCATTGGTACAGCTCCGTTATGGGTATTAATACCGAGGGGCTTTATGGCTTCTCTTTTCCAAAATCTGTTAGTTGCTCATTTTCTGCACCCTGGTTAACCTAAGATTAATCCTAATGAATCAAGGGTGAGCTTGGCTATCGGGAACAGACAGATTCAAAAAGGAATCACCCAAAGAAGAGTTAGATCGCTTGCTGGATGAGCTTGCATTCACAAAGGAGCAACGGGATTTTATAGAATCCATACGGCAAGATAACGTGGATAAAAACAACGAGGAGTAGTGTCTATGGCGTGGATCTGTGAAGTTAGCAGCCGTAGTGCTGCCGATATTGCTGTTTGTGTAGTCGGTTCAAGATCAGTAGCCGATCTGTTGGTTTGTAGAGTTGAGTCGCGCAGTGTGTCTCAAGGTATGGATGGGCTATGGTGTGAGGTAACATCTCGAAGTGTTGCTTCATCGAAAGTGAAGTTTGTCACTTCGCGCTCTTCCGCTGATCTACTTATTTGTTATGTGACATCACGGAGTGTTGCGGGATGGACGAGAGAACATCCATTGAAAGGTAAACTCTGACCATAAGGAATCATCATGAGCATTTACTTCACTGAACATGGTAGTGCCATTGGATACCAGGTAGAAGGGCGTTGGACAGTCAAGGGCGATTATTTGCAGGTCAACCATGGTCCCAACATTCTAGGCGGTTTATACAAAATCAACGACAATAAAGTGAAATTCCCATTCGACTACAAAGAAGTTGAGGGAGTGATCGACACTGAGAAACTCACTTTCACCGTGTGTGGCATCGAATACAAAATGAGAAAAATTAAAACAAATCCGTGGGATGTATAATTGAAAAGGGGGCATTACGCTCCCTCGTATTGCCTTCTTAACCCATACTGCTAACGCCATGTTTTAGGGGTGACTGTCTGTAGATCAACCGTTATGATTGCAATACATTCAGAGTCAAAAGGATTGAGACGTGGATACAGTCGAGGAACTCAACGGAACATACTTCTATGCGGGGCGTTCAAACCTCACCGCCTCCGAGCTTTTTTTCATGGTCTTCTGTGAAAATGTTGTTGATCAACTTGGTTTAGGTCTTGTTGATTTCGGTGCTGTAGTTGCCATTGTATCTGGGCGTAATACTCTCCCTACAAGGGCGAAACCAAACGGCGCTGAAAAGGGAACATCCTATGCGTCTAAAGCCTCGCGAAAAGTGTTCAAAAAAGCGCAGTTCCCTTTCGGTATCAAACTACCTTCCGTTATTGGTGGTTATCCACCTTCTACAATCAGAATCAGGGCGGTAGCTAACATTGGAACCTTTACGGGCAGGGCTATTCCTGTCGTGTGAATCGCCACGGGTTTAACAGACACCTCAGAGTCATTTAAGATGGCTTAAAGA
>ERZ1673734.513-NODE-513-length-32473-cov-35.373157_pt1 | contig 32473 bp, 42 predicted proteins | sample MGYA00580199_ERZ1673734 | MGnify/ENA primary metagenome ERZ1673734 (study PRJEB41218, sample SAMN15661742) | gut metagenome | host: Homo sapiens | place: Canada: London | collected 2015-08-20/2019-03-30 | study: EMG produced TPA metagenomics assembly of...
ACCACCTCCTTAGCCTGTGTAATCTCCCTTACACGGGCTTATTTTTTATGCATAATCAATTGAAATAAAAGGATTTATTTCTGGTCACGTCCACACATTGACCACATCGACAAAAAAGCCCCTCGACTGAGGGGCTTTCTGTGTGTAATTACATCCACATAATTTGCTGCCCTGATGGCAACGGGTGCGGCCTTACGGCGTGGACTTCTCCCGGCTTCACGATATATCGCTGTACCGACTCATAAGTGATGAATGTGGCGCTGCAATTCACGTTCTGACACTGGTGATAACGCTCTTTTGTCGTGTCAGTGATATAGCGACTTGTACGCGCATGTGCGGCATGCTGGCATAAAGGACAATGAAACATCGCGAGCACCTCTTCCGGTTTTGTTGATGGTGCCATTTTAGTTAATTTATCCTTACAAAACAAACAGATAAAATAAAAACATCACTCATCATCTTCTGTTTCGTACTCCACATCAGAAAGCCTGACCTCAAGCTCTAAGGACGTCGTGAAGCCGCTATTATTCAGAAAATGTGTCACCTTAGTGATTGTCCAGTCCTGCTCGTCTATGACGCGCTTAAAGCCTGACACTCTGACCGGTGTTTCCGTGTAAATATCAGCACGACCAGTGGCAAGGCTGATGGAGAACTCCGCAACGCCCCGTTGCAGTTTATCCCACTTCGCCTGAGCGGCGCGCATGGCCTGCGCTTTCGTGGCATATACCGTGGTCAGGGCAAAAACGTTGTCAGCTTCACCGGCCATGTATTCACCTTCGCGCGCTTCCGGTACTTTTGGCGCTTTCTTCTGCGTGACTGGTTTCGCTTTCGGGTGCTCCAGTGCGCGCAGGTGTTTTTCTTTCTTTTTGCGTTTCAGTTTTACCTTCTGCTTTTGCGGCTTCGGGTCTTTGGTGTGAAGCCACTTTGCCGTTACGCCGGTATAGGCTCCACGGTCAGCAATCGCAAAATGGTGGCGGTCGCCGTCGCTGCGGGTTATGGTGACCTGCGGGATTTTTTTACCGCTGGCCGTCACCCCCTGCCCCGCTTTGAGAAACAACAGTTTTCCCATTTTTACCGAGACCTCACCGCCGTTGCGTTCTGCAAGACGGGTCAGGAATTTCGCATCAGACTCCTGCGACTGGTCGATGTGCGGAATTTTAATTCCGGCCAGTGACGGAGCGACACTGGCTTCCAGCCTGTTACGGGAGGCTATCGCCTCAACAATCGCACCGAGCGTGGTGTCATGCCATGAGCCTTCCCGGCGGGAATTGAGCGTCCCGCGAAAATCTGCACTCCGGGCACGGATGGTGACCACATCCGGCGCGCCCCGGTGTTCAACCTCATCAACGGTAAATTTCCCTTTGCATACCAGGGCAAAACCTTTCCAGCCGATATACACCGTCAGGACAGCGCCACGAACCGGCAGCCCGACCTGCCCGTCGGCATCGTTCAGTTCAATATCAAGCTGGTCAGCCTCAAAGCCCCGGTTATCCGTCAGGGTCATGCTCATCAGACGGTCGCTGATATTGCCGGTAATATCCCTGCTGTCGAGCATCAGCATGTAATCCGGCGTCAGCGTACTGCCTGCATCAAATGTCAGCGTATCCAGCATTATCCCGCCCCCGTCATACCCGTGAATTTAGTTGCCATACTGCCCGCCTTACCGATGAGCGATTCCGCCTGTTTACCGATATCGCCATAAAGCGCGGCCAGTGATTCATCAACGCGGGTAAGTGACAGCGTAAAATCAATTTTCCGGGGTGTGCCGTCTGCAAAGAAAATACTCCCTGTTTCACTCACCCTGCTGATGACATACATGCCGTAAATCATGCCTGTCCCATCCAGCAACGGCCACGCCCGGCCTTCCTCAGCCATCAGCCTGAGCGTGGTCATCGTCAGCTTGCCGCCGGTCAGTTCGGGATAAAGCACACCGGCAAGCGTGATATTTTCCTCGCCAACACCGAGAAACTGAAAGGCATCCCGTTTACCGATACGGGAATTTGACGGCCAGCGATAATCTGATTCACGCTGCATGGTCTGGTGTGGCAGCGTCTGGCGCATAAAAACAAACATACCTAACGCGAGCATCATTTTTCGTCACCTCCTTAACCGTCATGCATCATGCTGGCACGGGCACGCGCACGTTTATCCCGCTCGTATTTTTCGAGCGCATCCTGTAACTGGCGATCAAGTTGTGTCCCCGGCGCAGTACCGCCCGTCAGGCTGATGTGATATTCGTTTTTACTCTGGTCTACATAAGAGCGGCCAGCCGGTGCCGTAACCGGCTGATAAGCCTGATAACCTGCATAAGAGCTGGTCGCCGGAATATAACCACCGCTGCCATACGTGGCGGCTTGAGTTCTGGCGGCGGTCTGGTCAAGTGTGTCTGACTCTTTGTTGATGACACCGAGTTTTTCCAGTACCCAGTCAATACCACTGCGCAGTTTGTTGAACGCATTAAGCGGCAGCATCAGCGCGTCAGCCAGTGCCTGCCCGAACATGACGCCCGTGTCACGGCAACGGTTCAGGGTGTCCTGGGTGGCTTTGACCGGGGCAATCAGGTTTTTAAACCACTGCCACGCGGCCTGTAACTTTTCACCCAGCCAGTCAAACACCGGTTTAAGTGGCGTGAACAGTTCCCCCACCGGCGCAAATGCCGCTTTCAGCCCTTCAACCACACCGCCAAAAAATGCGCTGACAGGCTCCCAGTATTTACGGATAAGTAACGCCCCGGCGACAATGGCAGCCACCACGGCCACTACCGGCCAGCTAATCGCCCCGATGGCCGTCATAACGGCACTGCCAACCGTCGTGAAGATTGCACCCATTGCGCCTGCTGCCGCGATGATGGCATTGATGCCGGTGATAACCGGCCAGGCGACAAGACCAATTGCACCGATGATGCCAGTAAGCGCCAGTGCGCCACCGGCAATGAGGCCGATGGTTGATGCCAGTGATTTGTTTTTCTGGATCCAGCCATCGAGTTTTAACACATACTTTGTGGCCGTCTGTGTGAGATTACGCAGTGCGCCTTCCTGCTGGTCAAACAGGTCAGTCCCCACCGCCTCATAAGCAGACTGAAACTCCTTAAAGTCACCGCCGAGGTTATCCTGCATGATTTTAACCAGCTCTTCCGTTTTACCGTCCGAGGCTTTCAGCGTGGCGGTCAGCTTATCCAGTTTTCCGCTTGCTGCCGCTGCCAGTAAAACGTTCGCTGATTTCAGGGCTTCCTCACCAAAAATGGTTTTAAGGTATTCCCCCTTCTGAGACGTTCCCAGCTTGTGTTTATCAAAGCTGGCCTGAATCTCTTTCAGAATGGTGAACAACGGACGCATATTTCCCTTTTTGTCCGAGGTTTTAACGCCAAGCTCTTTGAGTGCATCCCATGCTTTTCCAGTCGGTGCCTGTAATCGGGTGACAACGGCACTGCTCCCCGTCCCCGCCATTGACCCCCTGATGTTATTGTCATGCAGCACACCTGTCATGGCCGCTGCCTGTTCAAGACTTACACCTGCCGTCCTAGCAACCGGACCGAGGTAAGTCAGTGCATCACTGAGTCCCTGAAAATCAGCCGCCGACTTATTCATCGTTGCCGACAACACGTCGCCCACATGGCTGACATCATCATTTGACAGTTGAAAGGATGCCTTAGTCCCCAGCAACAGTTGCGCGTTTTCTTCCATCGACCGCTGATTCGCCAGTGCCATATTCAGTGTGACCGGCGTTGCCGCCTGAATAGCCGCAGCATCTCCACCCGCTTTCGCAATGATAATCTGCGCACCAGCCGCATCATCCGCTGAGGCGGCGGTGTTGTCGCCGAGCTGGCGCGCCTGTTTGCGGAGTGCGGTCATTTCGGCGGAGTCTTTTGCCACACCGAGCACGGCCTGCAATTCTGAGTTTTTCTGCGCAAACTCATAACCGGGCATCAGCAGCTTAACTCCGGCTATCGTTCCCGCAGCAGCAATCCCCACACCGGCAGCGCCCACTGAGGCCATATTTCCGGCCAGTTCCTTTCCGGCCTGATAACGCTGTTTGACTGCGTTAAGTTTTGCCTGTTGCGCACTGACACGCGCCAGCGCGTCACGCTGCCGGTTAAGCTGGGCGGTGGTTTCACTGATACGGTTTTTCAGTCCCTGCTCATCATGTGCAAGATTGCGGGTATTAATTCCCACAGCGGCCAGTTCCCGCTGCTGGCGTTTAACGGAATCTGTCAGGCGGTTATATTTCGCCTGTAAGTCCTCCGCCGCACGCTTTGCGGATTCCAGCACTTTCGCCTGAGCACGGGTCGGGCGTTCGGTGTTTTTAAACTGTGTGGCAAGGGCTTCGGCCTCCTGCCGTGCCTTTTCAAGTGCATGACCAGTCACGGCGAGCTGTGCACTGGTCTTGCGGAATCCCTCAATACGGGATGCGTGACCGTTCAGCTCGCGCAGTGATTTTTGTGTTTCCCGGATATCCCCCGACAGCAACTTACTCGCTGTGCGGATGGATTTAAACGGGCGGGACGCCTGGTCAACAGCCCTGAGCAATACCTGTAATTTTACATTGTTACTCATTCGTGTTTCCGCTTCGCCTGAGCGCCTTTTCGCGCCATGTGATGAGTTCGGTCAGGCTCATGGGATACAGTTCTGATGGCGGCCAGTGAAATATCACTGCCACATCCGCCATCAGGTCATCGACCGACAGATTTTTCGGAAGCGTCACTGCACCGAGTTCGGCGACAAAAAACCGACCACCTTACCGGCCAGCGCCACAAGGTCAGGCAGTTCCAGCGCGGCGACTTCCTGCTCGGTCAGCATCGGTGCCGTCATGCGCGGCAGCACCTTAATCAGTGCATCGACTTCTGAGTTTGCGACCGCAGCCAGACTGACACCGCGCAGCGTCCCCGCACTGGGTTTCATCAGCGTGACCTGTTCGATAACCTGCTCACCACGCTTGACCGGATTGTCCAGGGTAATCACATTTTCTTTGTTCATGGTTTTCTCACTTCTGAATCGGGGTTAACCGGTCAGCCAGGCTGACCGGATGAAAATTACAGGCCGATATTGCGGCGGTGTTGCTCCAGCCGGTCGACGCCGTTCACCTTCTCAATCATGTTGATGGTGTCGATTTCGACCAGCTCCTTACCGTCCATCGTCAGCCGGAAATAGGTGCAGACCACGGAGATTTTCGACTCGGTGTCTTCTCCCTGTTTACCCTCGCCGGTGTCGATTTCTTTCTGACGGCCACGCATGACCACCTCTACGGCCACCGTTTCGCCGGTATCGTCACGCTGGTAAGAGCCTGCAAAACGAATCGGCACGGCATCCACACCGGTTGCGGCGTAAAGCTCCCAGATAACCGAATCCGGGAAGCCCCCGAGCGACCACTCCATTGACAGCGCATCGTCATCAAGGCCGAGGTCTACCGGTGCGCTTCCGTTCATCCCCGCACCGCGATAGTTTTCGAGTTTACGGGTCAGTTTTGGCAGCGTGACGGACTTTGCAACGCCCTGATAGCTGTAGCCGTTCAGAAAGACGTTCATTAACTTGAGTTTGCGCGGCATTGCCATCGGTCAGGCTCCTTAATTGCTGTTAACCGAGGTGACCAGATTTGCCAGGTATTTATCGGTAATACGCTGGCGCAGGGTCAGGTTTTCAAGAGGAGGCACCGGGGTATAGTCGTAGTCGATATACAGTTTTCCGGCCTTGAGGGTTTCCGCATCGTTGGATTCTTCGCTGAACCAGCAGGTCGCATCCACGATATAGCCGTTTGTTTTCAGCTCACGGAATTTGGCATTGATGCCGTCAACGATGTCGCGAATCAGCGTTGCGGTGATGGGCTTGTCCACCGCCCACATGTGCGCCTCAGCCATCGTGTCGGCCAGCACCTGCGCGGTGCGGGTGTAGTTTTCAAAGAGGAACAGCGGGTCATCAGAGCAGGTACGGTTACCCCAGAAGCGGAAACCGTCACGGCGAATCAGCGTTGTGACGCCTGACTCGTTAAGCAGGTCAGCATCGGTGCCGGACTCCTGCAAATCCCAGAATACGGACGCGCTGATGCCGGTAACACCGTTCACCCCGACGTTGGACAGCGTTTTATGCCAGCCCTGCTCCTGGTCGATTTTAGCGCGCAGACCCAGCGCACGGGCGGTGGCATACGCGGTGGCGGTGGTACTGGCGACCGTATCCCATGCGAGGAAATCCGGCCAGATGACCATCAGCTCACGCTGGCTGAAATTCTGACGGTAGGCTTTCACCTCGGAAACGGTCTTACAGCCCCATGCGCTGATATACCCGAAAGCGCGCAGCTTCTGACAGACTGATGCCAGTGCAACAGCCACCTCTTTGGTGTCCAGTCCCGGCACGCCGAGAATACGCGGTTTAACACCGGTTACCGACTCCGCCGCCAGCAGGGCTTTCAGTCCGGTGTACTGACCGTTTTCGTCGGTGGTGCCGATGATATTGGAAACGGTCTGCGCGAGTTTCGTTTCCTCGTCGTCGCCGGTGCCGTCTTCCACACGCACGACAACGGTGACCGGTTTTGACTGGTCGGCGATGGCCTGCAACGATGCCGCCAGCGTGCCTTTTTTACCGGCCTTTGCAATTGCGCTCTGCACATTGGTAATCAGCACCGGTTTATTGAGGGGGAAGGTTTCCGCATCCGCATCGCTGGCCGTGCAGACCATGCCGACAATGGCAGTGGATACGGTGGAAATGACGCGGGTGCCGTCGTTAATCTCCAGCACCTGCACGCCGTGATGATAGTCACTCATCCGTTTAACTCCGTGGTTAATGGGTGCAACTATTTTCTGTTGGGCAGTGCATGAGACGCTATTTGACCTGGCTGGTCAGTGGATGAAACAACAGATAAAGAAAATGCGGGCAATTCGCCCGCATGTCCTGATTTGTACACACTCATTTTCCGACTGACAGTTTACATAGCCCAAACGCTATCAAATCTGACAGCCTGCTATGAGCGAAAAGCGTTAAATCTCACGATATCTGCTACCGGGAAAAATTTCGATTATCTTCGATGGGAACTTTGATAATGTAGTAAATGCCATTTTCAGCGATCACTTTTCAAGCGTGTGTAAATGATTAATGTTAAAAAATTGACTTCACTGAAATAAGGTTGCTAGTATTTTTGGAGCAACCATTAATGTTTTTTATTTAAGGAATGTAAATGACATACGCACTGATTGATAATTCAACTCTCACTGCAGTCCAAAGAATCGAGGGGAAAGTAAAAACAAGATCGAAGGACTCAGTAGATACAGACATAATAGCATTTGAGAACTATATACAGTCTATTTTGTTCTATGATCACGTTATCGCGGTTGATGATTATATTCCAGAGTACCGTGGGAGTAGGATTTCAAGTTTCAGAGAGATATTATTTCTTGATAAAGCACAATATGGGTTGGATGAAATTGAAAGTGAAGCAAAAAAAATATCTGATGCATTGAAACCTAAAATTCGTGGTGGAACATTTGTTAATGACGATTTTAAAAAACTAATTGAACTTCTTCAGACACATATCATATGTACATGGGACATTAGTTCAAGTGTTTATCATCTAACACTGAAGAACTTATCTGATGGAGGTAAGGAGTTTGAAAAATATGGTAACATTGCTGCTGCCATTTTTTCAGAACTGCGTGATGCTGCTGAGTCTGGTAATAGAACAAATGGCGATGTTGAACTTCTCGATCGATTTGGCAACCCTATTCGCAAGGGGTACAAAGTTCCCGGAGCAAAATGGGGGGATGGCACATCTGCTGGTGAAGCATCAGATGCAATCAAAGCATTCGTGGCTTCGCTTGTATGGCTGGCTAATCGGGCAGTATTTTATTCTCTCACAGCTAAGTACCTTCAAGCAGATACTTTTTTATATCCATTACGTCAGGCGTATCAACAGACATATTTAAGCCAAAACTGTCAGTATGGTTTTGACTATGCTAAACATATTGTAGAAAACTTTTCCACTTCGTTAAGTCATGATCTCATTGATATTCATTCTGGTGGTAAAGCTGTAGCAACAGCAACTTCGCTTCCTTTATTTTCGGCATGGCTCGCAAAAGAAACTGGTGATCCAAGTTGTATTGTTGAAGCTGCTTATAACATAAGGGACAACAACGAATTTGTAAGGGCCCGTGAGAAAATGCGAGAAATAAAGCGCTTGTTTGATGAAAATGAATTGCCTCAAGCTAATAAGTCAGTAAGAGCATTGCTTACTGAAGTATCGAAAGAATCAGATTATATTCGAACTAAGTATGGGCTCAAGACTAGACAAGGTGTACCTGTAACTAAGCTTGTACATGTATACAATACTGTTGCGGCTATTAATTCCCTTCCGAAACTACCGACCTTTAATTTTAAAGTTAAAGTTCCTGATTTCTTATATGATCTTAAAAAACCCAAGGGGTTTCGTGCTCTCTATCGAAATTTGACTAATGATCTTTCTACTGTGTGGTCGTTAGGAGAAGCTCGAGATATTCTTGGAAGTAAAGTTGTGATAGATAATCATGCAAGAATTTACAGTCCGAAGCATGAAGAACCGCGTTTCAAAAACTCTCATTCCCCATATAAGAGCCCGATGTAGCTTAAGAAAAAGACACGCCCACCTTGTGCGTCTACTTCTGGCACAGAGCGGACTCTCAGATTAGGCTTTACTCTGTGCCATAGATATGTAAGCTCACACCAGAGCTCATACAACTTATTGCGGCATTTCCGGCCATTCAGGATTTGCAGGATCCACACGACTGACCAGAACACTGTAGCGTTCCCATGCCTCCAGTCGACTGCGCTCCTCATCTGTTGCCATATTCAGCCTGACAGCGCGCTCCAGCGGCAAAATCACGGATTCAGCATCTGCAAGAAGTCTGGCTTTCCGATTTTCTGCCTGCTGCTGCAATTCCTCTGCCGTATAAATTCGTTTAATCACTGTACAGTCCTTAAACATCCAGTTCCCTGAAATGTCCGCCCGTCGGTTAGCAGTAATATCCGGCACTTCAACAACACTTAATCCATCCGGTCTGATAGCTGTCACATCCTTTTCCACATAGCGGATAATATTATCTTTGTCGTACGCTATTTTTATCGTGTCATCAGCAAAATACTTTTGTTCTTCGTACCAGTTCTTACCATCTTCTGAAAAAAACCAGACAACATCAAAGTCCTTTGTCAATTGATATTGTTCAACCGTTTTTGGATTACCTGCCGTTATATTTATCAAATGCTGCATAAATTATACCTGCGCCACGTTATACCAAGTCCCGTTAATGTATTTCTGCACCGGTCTGTAATATACGCCACCAATGTTATCGGCAGAGTTTGAGCCGGTATCCTGAACAATAATGCCGGAATATACACACCCGGACGGTGCCTGATGTGTCCATGTCATACCATTGTTCGCAGGTTTGTATGTGGCAGCACCACCAAGCCGGATATCCCGGACATAGCGTGAATCAAAGTTGCCATAGTTAGATGGTGATACCTGCCCGTTAACAGCAAAAGTGATGCTGTTATCTGTATTTCTCTGACTGTAAAAATGCCAGCCTGCATCATCACCTAATTCAGCCACCACCGGACGACTTGAGTTTCCCCACAAATTGAATGCGGCTTCCTTCGTGGATGTATTACTGCTGCTGACCGTGAATTTTTTCCCGCTACCGGCACGTACTTTGGTACTTGAGGCAATATCACCAGTAACACTCAGGCCATGCCCCATTGATACAGCACCCGTGGCATCATTTATAATCAGTGGTCTTAAATTATTATAAGTGCCTAATCTGTCACCTGATTTAGTCAACATAAAATAAGTGCTGCTGCCATCATTCCTGATAAAGAATCCATAATTGCCATAAGCAATGCGCAGACCATTAGCACTGCTTGATGTAATCTCACCTCTTGAACGGAGACCATAAGCGGAGCTGAGTGATAATTCTTCCTGAGCATCAGTATTACCAGTCGCCCAGCGAACTACCCCGCCCTGTACTGTTTCATGCCAGATAGTGTCTCCTTCTCCACCACGAAACTTTCTGAGATATTTTTTGCCGCCTCTGGTGCCTGAACATAAGGCCGTAGACATATAGGCATTCTGGCTTCCGCCATCCTGATTAATCGTTCCGGTCATTGCGTCGCCCTGACGATTCCAGTCACGACGCCAGCCGGGGGAGTAGCCGTCCCCATGATTAATGTAAGTGAATTGCGCGCTGGTTGTACCGCCACCGCTTGATGTTGTCGGCGTGGTCACTCGGATAGTGATTGCAGATTTAGTTCCCATGACCTCGACGACACAACCAGCCAGGTGGATATCACCACATCCGGTATCCGTAATGATTTTGTTATTTGCATATGACCAGGAGCCTTTGCACATCCAGTACGGATGATTAAATGCACCACGGGAATCCAGCCATTCAATAAACTGAGCGGTTGTCCAGTTTCCGGCTTCAGTGCTCAAAGCGCCGCTATAAGCACGACAGGCACCGATATTTTTCGTGAAGGTATCCTTTCCCGGAATATCCGCACCGTTCTGATCTTTCTGAAGACGTTTTTCAGCATTGTCATAGGCAGACTTCACTGCTTTTGGCGTTGCGGCCAGCGTTTCAGAATCGCTGTTGATGGCACTACTTAGCTGGACAAGACCTTTTCGCGCTGTGGTGGCATCCTGTGCAGTGTATTTCCCGTTAGCAAGGTCATACGCTGTCTTAACCGCCTTTGGTGTTGCCGCAAGCGTTTCAGAATCGCTGTTGGTGGCGCTACTGAGCTGGACAAGACCTTTTCGCGCTGTAGTGGCGTCCTGTGCAGTGTATTTCCCGTTAGCAAGGTCATACGCTGTCTTAACCGCCTTTGGCGTTGCCGCAAGCGTTTCAGACGTGCTGTTGGTGGCACTACTGAGCTGGACAAGACCTTTTCGCGCTGTGGTAGCGTCCTGTGCGGTATATTTCCCGTTAGCAAGGTCATAGGCGGCCTTTACCGCTTTCGGCGTTGCGGCCAGTGTTTCAGACGTGCTGTTGGTCGCACTGCTTAACTGAGTAAAACCTTTTGCGGTCAGCGAGGCGTCCGGGTGACGTCGTGACTGTTCGTGCTCTGCAATTTTGTCATCAACGTAATCCTGTGTCGCCATCACCGTTGTGGTGTCAATGGTCAGCTCCACCGAGGCCACACTGCTGACGATGATGACCATGCGACAGGTCTGCGAACGCCCTGAGCCTTCGGCAAGAGCTGGCTTATAACTTTCGGCCATGTTCGCCACGGCAATTAACGTTCCCGCATCATCGTACAGGCCAAGCTCACGCATCCAGAAACCGCCCACCTCCGGCGGAATAACCAGCTCTGCGATAATATAATTACTGTTTCGTTTGTCCTGGCTGATTTTGTTCAGCGTATGTCGCCAGACTTCGTGGATAAGCCCGGTCTGTCCGGCATCCGGGACAGGCAATTTACCACCGCCATCCCCGACGGCCATCGTGGTAATGTTGACCTTCCGCCCTCCCGGTGCGGTTGCCGCTGCCAGCTTTGCTGCACCGGCAGTGGTGATAACGGTTCTGAATTTTGTGCTCATTATTCCTCACTTATCCGGGGTAAACCGTAATTACATCGCCGTCATAAGCCACACCACCGACGAACAGGTAGCCGGGAATGTCCCGGGTAATGTTCAGGCCAATAAGGTGGCGGCTTGCAGGTTTGGCATCAGCAATCAGCCGTTCCATTTCCTGATACATTGCCTCTGTGATACCGCTTTCCAGTACACCAATATCAAGCCGGAAGGTGCCGGGCGGGTCACTGTTTTCCCACCACTCCGTCACGTTGATGAGATAGCCGAGCGGCTCCACCACACGCCGGATTGCACCTATCGTGCCCTTATGACAGTGGATGAAATAGGCATCGCGGATAACGGCGCGTTTGGTCGCTTCCGGCCACTTTTCATCCCATCTGTCGACCGAAAACGCCCACGCCAGCCACGGCAGCAGATTTGCCGGGCAGGTGTCCGGGTTCCACAGTTCACGAATCCTGACCGGCGTTTTTTCAATTTCCGCACAGGCTTTTGCGGCGGCAACTTCAAGCGGTGATGAGCCGGTCGGCAGCAGTCGCGAATCACTCATCCGAGCCTCCGGTCACGACGCGGTATTCGGTACAGAAAGACGCCTGCGTGCTGTTAAGCACGATATCGGCCAGCGGTGCAGCCAGTTCGACACGCTGCACGCCTTCCACATGCAAAGCAGCATAAATGGCAGACAGACGGATGTCGCGCCCCAGCCGGTGCTGTGCCGTGATGTACGCTTCCAGTTTTTTCACGGCGGCAGCGCGGATGGGTTCGCTTTCGGGACCAGGGTAAAGGTAAAGCGTGGCGTTTATCTGGTATTCAACGATGGCGGCAGACTGTACGGTCACGCGGTCGGCCACCGGTCTGACGTCCTCGCCATTCAGGGCGTTACGTACCACGGCCAGCAGGTCTTCGGATGCCACACCGTTATTTTCACGTGACAGCACAGAGATGGTGACGCAGGCCGGAGAAGGACTGGTGACAGAGATATCCGCGACACGCCCGTCGGCACTGCGACCATGATACTGATAGGCACCCACCGACCCGGCAACGCTTAAACCTTCAAACGCCTGCTGAATACGCAGACGATAATCGGTGTCAGACTCCATCACTGCCGGTGTCGGCGGGATGGTCGAATCATCTGCCGGGGTGATAGTCAGGCGTGTGGTGTTGTAATTGGCACCAATCACATCAAGGTCATTACCGGCAGCACAGGCCAGCATCACCGCCCGTGCGGCCTCATTCACACGCTGACGCCAGATAAGCTCACGATAAGCATTTTCCTCCAGCAGTTTGACGAGAGGTTCGGATTCCAGCGTCAGGGTACGGGCGACCGCCTCCTGCTGGTCTTCCGGGTAAAGGGAAATTAGTGTCGCCTTGCGTTCGGCAAGAATGGTTTCAAAGTCCAGCTCCTCGACCACATCCGGTGCGGGTAGCTGGTTCAGGTCGATAATCGGCATGGTTTCAACTCACAGGGATGGTTAACGAAAGTGGCTGGCCGGTGTCGTTGTGCTGGCCGGTTAACGTGACCGTCATTCGCCCGTCAAAACCGCGCTCAGTGGTGACGGATGACAGGGTGACGCGGGGTTCCCATTTCAGCACAGCCATGTAACAGGCGACCTTAATCTGCAACTCAAGCGCCGGAGTCTGCGGCTGGTCAATCATTGACGCCAGCAACGAGCCGTAATCTCGACGCATCACCCGTGAGCCGACGGGGGTACACAGGATATCGCCGATACTCTGGCTGATATGCTCAAGGTCAGTGACAGTCAGGCCATCACTGCGATTCATTCCGAGATAACGCGCTGTCATAAAGGACTCCCGGTTGTGCCGCCGCTGTCGCCGGGGTGTTTGTGGGTATGCAGTACCTTACCGTTTGATGAGAGTTCACCGCCGGTGTGTTCAATGTTGCCGCGCATCGTCCCGCCCTTCCGTACTTCCAGCGTGCCGGTAATCAGCCTGTTGGTGCAGACCACCTCCGGCGTGTCCAGAGTGACACGGGTTGATGCTTTCACCGTGACCACCGGCACCGTGGCAGTAACAGAATCAGAAGCCGTCACGCTGGCCGTTTTAATTCCGCTTACCGTCAGTGCACTGGTTTCGGGTTCATACTCAATCACCGCCCCGTCAGGGAAACGGATATGCAGGGCATCAGCCGACGCAGACGGCGCAGGGTTATCGCCGGAATAAATCCCCGGCAGAACGAACGCCGTGTCGAGTTCACCGCCCACGGCCAGAATCAGCACCTGTTCCCCCACGGAAGGTGCCCACCATGTGCGCGAACGTCCGGCGCGATGGGTCAGCCACTGAAGCCAGTCGGTGCACATGCCGCCGGTCTGCACACGGCAGCGACCGGCTTTAAGGTTGGTTTCGACGACAAGGCCGGTACGAATCATGTTGCGCAGTGCGCGCGCGAGTTCCTGAATATTTGCGAGAGTGTTCATAACGGGAAGGATGCCGCTGGACGATACCAGCAGCAATCATGGAGGATTCTGTCAGCTGTGACACAACATAATAAATATTAGTTGTAGCACTTCTCTATAATCTTCATACACTCCTCATGAGCTAAATCATGGCTGTCAAATTCTTTATTAAAAAAGAAGAAAAACGCCTTCTTAACCTGAGGCATTTCAATAAAAATAAATTCATCAACCTTATGAAAGAAATGAAAACTCTTGTTTGATGTTTCAAAAACCATCAAAGAATTATGTTTTTTATCCTTCCATTTCGACATCAGATTGCGTCGCGATTTTCGTATAATCCTGAAGACATCCCCCGGCGTCGTATCGACATTCCCCCAAAACATTGCAACCGGGAAGTTTGCAAGGAACGGGATATAATCACCACCTTTATACCTGAGAAAGCGGTTCCGCAAATCCATTAATTGCAACTTAAAACCCATGTATTGCAACCACCATATGATGCAATCATACTCATAATCTGTTAACTCCTCTCCCCTCTTTTCCGTAAGAAATTTCTTCAGGTTATACTCAAACACTCCCAGCAAATCAGAATTGCACACTCTGCATGCTGGTACAGTGGCTTTAATGTAATGAGTTGACTGATTATTCTTTTTATTAATTAAAGATTTTTCAGCATTTGACTCAAAGGCCCACTGAGGAATAATGTGCTCACGAGTAATATCGTCAGAACTCCCGCATAACACACATATATCAGCATTATGGTCAGCAATAATACAATCCATAACTTTCTTTTGAGAGTGCTTTACTCTTTTTCTCAAAATAGAAAACTTTTCATCCATAAACACCCGTCTCATATAACATCTTTCGATAGAATCACTAATAACTCCCTTTCTATCAATTGTATAGATTCCTTGTCAAAACCAAATAACTCACGAACAGGATATTCCACCACAGCACTATTACGCCCCGGCTTATCCTTAAGCCCTAATTGATGTACTCGCGCAATTCGTTGCACTCCGCTGGCAAACTCCACCACCGCCGCACTCTCGCTACCTGTTGCTTTCATAAACCGGTTAGTGCGTAATTTCACAAACATTTCCCGCTTTATCCGGCCTTTCTTATTTCGCACTGGCTGGTTTTTTCTCGGTACATACGGCGTACCATCCGGGCCTTTTTGTAATTTAATTCGCTGCTGCTGGCGCTGGCGCAGTTTCTTCGCAATATCTACCGCCAGTCGCCGACGCCCTGACGGTGACAGCGACTCAATCAGTCCGGTCAGCCGGTCTTCAAAACGCTTAAACTCATTCATCCCACTTGCTCACCAGTTCGCCATTGATATACAGCTCCATCGGGCGGGTAACCGGCTCCGGCGGCGGAGGTTCAGGGATATTCTTCACATGCAGCGCGCCGTCCACCTCACTGACCAGCGTGCGCTCGGTCAGCATCAGGCTGATGCTTATATCAAAGCTGCTGTCATTGTTGATGTCTGCATAAAACGTGAAGCCCTTTTTCTGGCCTTCGTCGGTGGTCATGATGTCGGGCTGATTTTCCCGTAGCCACGCCAGCACCGGCACGATGAGCAGGTCAAAATCACCGGTAAAGTCGGTCACAATCACATTGAGCGTGTAACGCTTTTCGAACGACAGCGACGTCGCCAGTGTGGAGGCAATACTCCCGTTATCCACGAATATCCGCAGCATATCGGGGTTAGTTTTCAGCACCGTGACGGCATCAGTCAACGCCCTGCGCAGACTGTCGGGTTTGAGCATCGTTTTCGTCCTGACAGTGTTTAATCATTTTTACCTGGCTGGCACAGCGTGCCAGCGCGTTCTCAAGCTGCCTGATATCAGCACTTAAATCGCCGTTCGTCTGCGGGTCACTGCCCGGCATCGGGCAAAGACTCACTTTCGGGCAGGCGTTGGCGACAATCACTGGCGTCGGTGCAGGCCGGACGCTGGTGCAACCGGCGCACAGCATCAGGCAGGTCAGCACCGTACCAGCGGCGAAAATCTTCGTTTTCATTGAGTAACCTCGTGATGGTTTTCTCGCGCTGTGCTTCACGCTTCGCGGCGTTTTCCAGTTCCTGACGCAGTGCAACCTGCGCCAGCTCGTTTTTGTCTGCCCTGGTGATGGCAACATGAAGCTGATTTTTCAGCATGGTGATGGTCGCCTGCTGCCCGCTGGCGACGTTGTTCGCCCTGTCCAGCGAGGCGCGCAGGCTGGCGTTTTCATGCTTCACCAGAAACAGCGCCGCCACCGCCAGCGATAACAACACAACCATCACAATCATCAGCTTTGACATAGTTCCCGCCCCTCAAAACGCTGACGGCAGGCCGTACGTATCAGCCGGAAGAACACCGACGCCACGAGGTAAATCAGCGCAGTAAAAATCCACCCGGCGGCAACCAGCGAGATAAACGTCGCCACCATCACCACCAGAGCCGCCGCCCGTCTGCGCCACGGCACCGGCTGCAAAAACAGCGACGTGACAATCTTCACGGCCAGCGATTCCGGCGGCAGCTCCCGTCCGTAGCGTTCCAGCACATACTCCGTGGCATACACGCCGACACCACTGGCAACCACACAGATAACCGTCGCCAGAATCGCCCAGGCAGCGACAAAATTGACGGCCACGCTCTGCGGGTAAATCAGGGACAGTGCCAGCATCAGCGCCAGTGACACGTTCAGCATCAGTGAAAGGGATAATTTCTTCATGGTGTTTACTCCGTTTAAGCCGGTACGCCGCCGGCGGTACGCCAGACGGTGACCAGTTTTTCCAGTGAATGCTCACGCTGACCGTAACCGGCACCCGGCAGGGACGCCCAGATATTGCGACAGCGTGAAATGGCGCGTTCAATGCGTCCCACCCGGATGTCATCCAGTGCACCGCGTTCGCGGATCAACTGAATGGCAAGTCTGTCCTGTGACAACGGACTGAAATCCGGCAGGGCAAGCTGTTTGCGGTAGTGCGGCCAGAACAGGTAAAGCTGCTGATAGCGACCGGAGGCCGTGGATTTTTCACCGCGACGGTTAAACACCTTCGCCGGTCGGCCATGCGCGAACGGGTGGTCACTGTAGTCGGTGAAAATTTCCGGCTTCCCGTCCAGTCCGGTGACTATCACGTCATAGCCCCGGTTTTTCGTCAGCGGATGATTCGCCGTCCCTTCGGACACGGCCAGCATGTCGAGAAAGGCGGCGATATTCTGGTGCGTGTTAATTACCGGCATTACGGTTTCCCCCTGCCCTTAAAGCGGCGCTGAATGGCAATCTCAATCACCTGATAACCGGCGATACCCAGCATGGAGCCGATGCCGCACACCGCAGGCAGTGACAGGTCAGGAAACTGCACCAGAACAACACCGGCAACCATCGAGACAAAACCACCGAGCAACATGCGCCCGATAAACAGACGCGGGGTGATGGGTTCACCACCGGCAAGCACCTTGCCGACAACAATCAGCACCCCAATCATGAAAAGCGACAGGACGCTTTTTTCTTCTGCTGTCATGCGTTACTCCCACAGATTGACAGTTTCAGCCACGGGCGCGGTCTGAACGTCGGGCAGTTCGACGGCGGTGCCGTGTGGCAGCACCGCACCCAGTTCAGACAGTCCCGGATTTGCGGCGAGCACGGTCTCAACCACGCCCTCAGTGCGCCCGTAATACCGGACACAAATGGCGTCGAGCGTGTCGCCCTGTAGCGCAAAGGTCTTCATCAGATTTGACTCACGATGCAGCGCGGCTTGTCCTGGATACGCGCCACCGCCCAGCGCATATCCCGCCACAGCTCATCAATGGTGCTGTCTATGCTGTCGGCCTTTTTGTCGCCTTTCGCACTGGCATCCACGCCGCGATAACGCTCATAAAGCGACGCGGTCGCCATCGCACACACGGCGCGCTCGTAGTAAAAAACCTTGATGCTTTCACCGTCGATGTCGTCCGCCGGGACGTCCGCCAGACGCGTAAAACCGGCGGCAATTTTCTGTTCGCGATACTCGTACAGCTCCGCATTCGTCTCCGCCATGCCTGACTTGATGGCCTCTCGCAGACGGGCGGGGGCGACGGTCTGCTCAAGGCGCATACGTTCCCGGACGCGCTTCGGGTCGATATCGGGAAAAAAGAACGTGTTTTTAATCACCGGCTCGTCGCCTGCCGGTTGCGGGATGACCACCGTACCCTCACCGGGCACGGGAGCCTCCTTTCGCGGAATAATCAGCGTCATCATGACTACCTCTGAAAAGTCGGGCGGTGGACGCCGGTGCAGTGTCAGGTGATTCACCCTCACTGACCGGCGTGCCGCCCTGGCGCGGGGCGCATTCGGTTGTTAACTGGCTTTCTTTTTCGGGCGTCCACGTTTTGCCGGTGTCGCACTCCGGGTCTTACGCGGGGCGCGGGTGACCGCTTTTGGCTCCGGCTTCGGTTTCAGCTCCCGCTCCAGTCGTTCAATCTCTTTTTTGACGCCTGCCTGACAGTCGAGCTGTGTCGCACGTTGCAGGTGTGCCAGCGCACCTGCGGCATCACCACCGTCACGCAGAAACAGACCGGTGATTTTGTGCAGCTTTGCGCGCACTTCATCAGGCATGTCAGCCGTGGCGGTCAGTTCAAGGGTGTCCGTCAGCAGGCGGGGATCCACAGACTCACCGGCAGCGTGAGCGCGCATGGCCGCAAGCGCCACCTCCTCGGTGAACATGTACGGCGGGGTGCGGCGGTGTTTACCCGGCATGGTCAGACCGTACTTCAGGGCATAACGGGCAATCTCCAGCGCACCGGCAATATCGCCGGTATCCAGACGCCACAGCATGACCGTCATCAGAATGTCATCCTGTGCACCTTTGCCCTGCTCCAGCACGCCGTTCACCCACGGCAACCAGAACGGCAGCAGTTCGCGCTTTTTCGCGGCCTTCAGCTCTTTTGAATAAATCGCTTTCAGTGTGCGCTGGTCTGCGGCGAGCTTAACCAGCATCTGCTCATAGACAGTTGCATGTCGCAGCGGGGCGGCTTCCCGCTGCGCGGTCATCGCTGCCGAGACCCGCATCATGTGGCGCTGTGCGGGACTCGTCATCGGTTACGCTCCCGGCTCTGCGGTCGCCTTAGCCGGTGTGGAGAAATCACCGACCTTAATTTTTTCCACCAGACAACCGGCGGCGTAGTCTTCCACCACGTAATCAATGTTCATTGACTCGTAGTTCTCCACGCGGTCGAGTTTCGGGTTTTCCTCAATCACGCGGCGATGGCTGTCATCCATGTAGTAGATGGACAGGTTTTCCAGCTTCGTGATGAGCATCGCATCCGCCGGGAAGTACGGGACGCGTACCGCTGGCAGGTTGCCGATGCGTTTCTGGCTGATGATGACGTCAGCGGCCAGCATTTCGCTGTTGTCCTGCTCCCTGTTGACGATGGGGAAATACTTGTCCGCCAGTAGCTGACGCCCCACAATCACCACAAGGTCAGGGTCTTCCTGATACCACGGCTCAATCAGGTTGTTGGTCGCATCCATCACCAGTGCATCGAGGCTGGCATAATCACCGCCCTTACCCACGCGGATGACCTCAGAGGTCGTGTGACCTTCCTCGTCAGTAACCTTGCTCATCACGCGCGCCGGGGCTTCATTGCGGTATTTCTGCAGCCAGCCGACCGCCACATCCTGCAGCATCTGGTTACTGCTGCGGTCAGAGGTTTCGGCACGCCTCACGCCGTTAAAACCGGCCATGATTAAATCAAGGGACTGGCGTTTGATAATGGCGTTACGGACACGGAGCTGGAAATCCTGATAACGCGCCCACAGGTCCAGCGTTTTGTAGCGGATATAAAAATCGAAGTTAATCTGGTCGCATTCGTACTTGTTTGACGCCAGCTTCGAGAAGTCCTTCGGCTGACGCTCGGTGCCACCGGCGGTGTCGGTGGTGCTGGCGATGGAGCCGGTGACACCGATGCCAATTTTTTCCCCTTTCATTTCGCTGACCGGCACAATGTTGATGCGGGTCAGAAAGTCAGAGGACTCCTGCATGGTGTTCATCAGGGTCTGGGTGACCGACGGTTCAACGGTGAATTTTTTCGACACATCACCGGCGTCGATGCCGTTCAGTTCGGCAACACGGGACAGGTAAGCATTAAATTTAAAGCGGGTTTCCTGGCGCATAGTTTTTCCTGAAATTAAGGGTTAATCGTGAAGGTTTTCCCGGACTGACTGACGCCGGTCAGCAGTTCGTCATCAGGGCGTCACCGCCACCACCGGTGGCCTTGCTGCGGCGCTGCTGGGTCAGACTTTCGGTGTGGTCGAGACTGTTTTTCAGGCGGGTGAATGCCTGGCTGGTTTCATCCGCCCTGTCAGTCACCTCCTGCTTAAGTGCGGAAAAGGCGGTTTCCATCTCAGAGAGGCGCTGCTCAGTGGCGCTCAGTTTTTCCTGCACATGTTCAGCAACAGCGGTCACCGCTTCATGCACGTCATTCAGACGGGCGTCATCGCTGGCCTGTTTGCGGCCAAAAATGGATTTCACCTTTTCGGTCAGGGCGGTGAACACGGTTTCAGGCAGGTCTTCAAATTCCAGCTCAACAGGCGTTGCCACTGAAATCAGGTTTTCAGGGCTTAATTTGAAGCGGTTCAGGGGGTTGTGTTTTGCCGTGCGGCAGAATTCCAGGTATTCCGTGCCGAGGCTTGCCGGGTCATCGGTGACGGCCAGACCCACCAGATAACATTTGCCGGTGTTGGCAAAGTTCGGCTGAATTTCCATTGAGGTGTAGACCTTCTGCGCGGCCTTGTTCATCGCGATAAGGTCATCGGTCGGGGTGATTTTCGCAAACAGCGCCCATTTGCCTTTCAGCGCCGAATCATCGTCAATCTTTTCGGCCTTCAGTTCGGCCACATCGCCATAACGCTTAAAAATACCGTCAGGCAGGATGCCGCGCAGATGTTCCAGGTTAATGCGGCAACCATAGACTCGCGGGTCAAAGGTTTCGGCCATTTCCTGAATATCCTGCGCACTGATGACACGCCCGTCACAGGTGTCACCCTCAACGCCGATACGAAAGAATTTTGAGACTTTTTTTGCCATTGTCAGGAGTCCTGAATAGTGATTAGAGGAGTCACATGTCGGCATCAGTTTCCCGACGATGCGCATCCTCCGCCATCAGTCCCGGATGGCTTATCACTGACACAACAGCACCTTAGCGAATCGCGGGGCGCGACTCAGTAGCCTTGCCGTGTATTCATCACGGCGAGGTATTCATGACCATCACCACAGACACCACTCTTTTACACGACCCGCGTCGTCAGGCGGCGCTGCTGTACTGGCAGGGATTTTCCGTGCCGCAGATTGCCGCCATGTTGCAGATGAAACGCCCGACGGTGCAGAGCTGGAAACAGCGCGACGGCTGGGACAGCGTTGCCCCCATCAGCCGTGTCGAAATGAGTCTGGAAGCGCGGCTGACCCAGCTCATCATCAAACCGCAGAAAACCGGCGGTGATTTCAAGGAAATTGACCTGCTGGGACGCCAGATTGAACGACTGGCACGGGTAAACCGCTACAGCCAGACCGGCAACGAGGCAGACCTTAATCCGAACGTCGCTAACCGCAACAAAGGCGGGCGGCGCAAACCGAAAAAGAATTTTTTCAGTGACGAGGCCATCGAAAAGCTGGAGCAGATTTTCTTTGAGCAGTCTTTCGATTATCAGTTGCACTGGTATCGCGCCGGGCTTGAGCACCGCATCCGCGATATCCTGAAATCCCGCCAGATTGGCGCGACGTTTTATTTTTCCCGCGAGGCGCTGCTGCGCGCCCTGAAAACCGGTCATAACCAGATTTTTCTGTCGGCCAGTAAAACGCAGGCGTATGTGTTCCGTGAATACATCATCGCCTTTGCCCGTCTGGTTGATGTTGACCTGACCGGTGACCCGATTGTCCTGGGCAATAACGGCGCAAAACTGATTTTTCTCGGCACCAACTCCAACACCGCGCAGAGCCATAACGGCGACCTGTACGTCGACGAGATTTTCTGGATCCCGAATTTTCAGGTGCTGCGTAAGGTGGCATCAGGTATGGCCTCACAGAGTCACCTGCGATCGACCTATTTCTCCACCCCGTCCACGCTGGCGCACGACGCCTACCCGTTCTGGTCGGGTGAACTGTTCAACCGGGGACGCGCCAGCGCCGCCGAACGCGTGGAAATCGACGTCAGTCATAACGCCCTTGCCGGTGGGCTTCTCTGTGCGGACGGCCAGTGGCGGCAGATTGTCACCATTGAGGACGCCCTGAAAGGCGGCTGCACGCTGTTCGACATTGAGCAGCTCAAACGCGAAAACAGCGCCGACGATTTTAAAAACCTGTTCATGTGTGAATTTGTTGACGACAAGGCGTCGGTGTTCCCGTTCGAGGAGCTGCAACGCTGTATGGTCGACACGCTGGAAGAATGGGAAGACTATGCGCCGTTTGCCGCCAATCCGTTCGGCTCCCGCCCGGTATGGATTGGTTACGACCCGTCACACCGTGGCGACAGCGCCGGATGCGTGGTGCTGGCACCGCCGGTGGTGGCCGGTGGCAAATTCAGAATACTTGAGCGTCACCAGTGGAAAGGCATGGATTTTGCCACTCAGGCGGAATCCATCCGCAAACTCACCGAAAAATACAACGCCGAATACATCGGTATTGATGCCACCGGCCTCGGTGTCGGCGTGTTCCAGCTCGTGCGCTCGTTCTATCCCGCCGCGCGCGATATCCGCTACACGCCGGAAATGAAAACCGCAATGGTGCTCAAGGCAAAAGACGTTATTCGCCGTGGCTGTCTGGAATATGACGTCAGCGCCACCGACATCACCAGCTCGTTTATGGCTATCCGCAAGACCATGACCAGCAGCGGACGCAGCGCCACCTATGAGGCCAGCCGCAGCGAGGAAGCCAGCCACGCCGACCTCGCCTGGGCGACCATGCACGCCCTGTTAAATGAGCCACTCACCGCCGGTATCAGCACCCCGCTGACATCCACCATTCTGGAGTTTTACTGATGAGCAAGAAAAAAGGGAAAACACCGCAACCTGCGGCAAAAAAAATGACCGCCAGCGCCCCGAAAATGGAGGCATTCACCTTTGGTGAGCCGGTGCCGGTACTCGACCGCCGTGACATTCTGGATTACGTCGAGTGCATCAGTAACGGCAGATGGTATGAGCCACCGGTCAGCTTTACCGGTCTGGCAAAAAGCCTGCGTGCTGCCGTGCATCACAGCTCACCGATTTACGTCAAACGTAATATTCTGGCCTCGACATTTATCCCGCATCCGTGGCTTTCACAACAGGATTTCAGCCGCTTTGTGCTGGATTTTCTGGTGTTCGGTAATGCGTTTCTGGAAAAGCGTTACAGCACCACCGGTAAGGTCATCAGACTGGAAACCTCACCGGCAAAATATACCCGCCGTGGCGTGGAAGAGGATGTTTACTGGTGGGTGCCGTCCTTCAACGAGCCGACAGCCTTCGCGCCCGGCTCCGTGTTTCACCTGCTGGAGCCGGATATTAATCAGGAGTTGTACGGCCTGCCGGAATATCTCAGCGCCCTTAACTCTGCCTGGCTGAATGAGTCGGCCACGCTGTTCCGCCGCAAGTATTACGAAAACGGCGCACATGCCGGATACATCATGTACGTCACCGATGCCGTGCAGGATCGCAACGATATCGAAATGCTTCGCGAAAACATGGTGAAGTCGAAAGGCCGCAACAACTTTAAAAACCTGTTTCTCTATGCCCCGCAGGGGAAAGCTGACGGCATTAAAATTATCCCCCTCAGTGAAGTGGCGACGAAAGACGATTTTTTTAATATCAAAAAAGCCAGCGCCGCTGACCTGCTGGACGCGCACCGCATCCCCTTTCAGTTGATGGGAGGCAAGCCGGAGAACGTCGGGTCGCTGGGAGATATTGAGAAAGTGGCAAAGGTCTTTGTCCGCAATGAGCTTATCCCGTTACAGGACAGGATTCGGGAAATAAACGGCTGGCTCGGTCAGGAGGTCATCCGCTTTAAAAACTACTCACTGGACACTGACAACGGCTGAACATCGCCGCCTGCGGGCGGTTTTTTACACCCTGTCATCACGCCCTCACACGCTCACCACCGCACAAAACATCCCGCAGACACACCAACGCCCCGGCGCACAATCTAAACGCCATCACGACGCGCTCAGACGCTGAAAAAATAAAATCAGCACCACCGCCAGCGCGCAGTGCTTTCCCCGCCTCGCCCGCCCGCTTCATGGGGCGGTTTTAATGCAGGTGCATGATATCTGCCGTAGCCAGTCAGGGCAGGCTGATTTTAGCCAAAATAATTCGTAAAACCTCATGCATTTTCATGCACCAAACTCATGCATGGCTATCTTAAAACTTGATGGTATTTAATAAAACGCGAAAAGCCACACACTTTGTAGAAATAGCAGAAACCTTTGCCTTATCCTGCTTCCTTGCCTGAGACTCAAAATCATCACCTGTTATAATATCAAAAAGTTCGTCATGAAAAACCCTTAACTGAGCTTCAATATCCTTTCTTTTCCATCGCGACTCTTGCTGAACATATATTGTTATAGTCGAATTTATTATATTTAAACTCGCCTTAATTCTCATTTCCTCTTCTAAGAGAGACTTCGCCGACTTTTTTGAATACCCCTTCAACCAATAACTAATAGCATCAGAACGCAACTCATTAACCACATCTGAAATACTCTCCAGGAGTTTGGTTTTAGTCTCCCGTTTAACAACAGAACGCCAATGGACTTTATTATATGCAAATGCGGCAGTGGCCGCACAAATAGTACTAATAAGAGCCGTAATAAGTGATGACGATAAAATAGGCGTTTCAGGTGGATGCCGTATTGCATCAACAATATTAGAACTAGCTACTTCAATTATCGTATTAATATCCTTAACTGCATGAGTAGCACTCAGGCCTTCTTCATTATCCTTCTTGATAAAAAGCAAACTAGGTGAGAACTCACCAGAACCCTCACCTAAAATAAACATCGGATTATTCGACTGTTGGCTCATATCGTTTCGAATTAAACTGCGCCTCGTTGATATATTGTTCTATTTTCTTTTTATAGAAATCAAAATCAGGATTAGTATATTTAATTTCAATTTTAGACAATAACTCATTGGCATGCATATATCCATATTTTACCATGCCCGCAAAGCCCTCCACCAAAAAAGACGAACCATATCCTTCGACATCATCATCGATGACTATCTGCAATTTTTCCCCAGCAGAAAGCAAGCTTAGACGCTTTCTTAAGAAATCTTCTCTAAACCGTTCACCACTTGCTGTCCCGTCAGTACGATAGCGGCCTCTGGGAACTTTCGAGAACTCTGAACCAATCTTCAATGTTTTCATGAGGCTAGCAACCAATCTAGTAATCATAGCTTTGTACTCCATACTATAAGTGTACCACAAACAGGCAGAGCGAAGCTTACTGATTTTACCTCAGATTTTTTATCATGTTGTGAGTATTTGTAAAGGCCTTTACCACTCATAATTGAAAGATAACCTTCACCACGTTGCTTTATGAACTCCAACAAGTCCTGCAAGCCTTTACCCCGATCCTCTTCCCCCGTACTAGAACGTTTGATTTCAACTGCAGCCTTTAACAATTGTTCATCTCTTTTTCGTTCTGCAAGCGGTAACTTCGAAAGGTAATTTAAAACCTTTTCATGGAGTTTAGATTCCGGCAAAGACCCAGGAATTGTAATACCTTGATCATAAAACACTACTTTTATTATTCTACTTGAACTATCATATGAAGCAGTTAAATACCATTTTTTATCATGCTCATGATAGCCTTTATTATCTGGATAAGCATGATGAACAACATTTGTAATAGCTTCGGACAAACCACTGTATAGGAAAGTCCATTTACCAAGGTCTTCTCCCACAATACGCTTTATTTCTTTTTTTAAATGCTGAGTTTTTTCATCATCATGTAAATGTCCTTTCATATACTTAACAAAACGGATATTACTTGGTTCCTTTTCTTTTTCAAGCTCAAAACTATCTTTATTTCTAAATAAGTCAAAAAAACCCAACTCATCAAATTGAGAGAGTATGTTTTTATTCCACGTTTTCACTTTTGGGCGAATGCGTTGCCTTACCGAATCATCCCATTTTGATAATTCCGCGGTCAATACCAATGCGGCAGATGCAGAAATATATTCAATCTTCGAAAAGTCAACAAAACAAAGACGGTAACATTGGTTATTAAATATCTTCCGCCCCGTAAGATGCCTAATCGTTTGTATGGCTTGCATTGTACGATGGTAATTACTTGAAAAGTTCATCTTTTTAGGTAAAGTAAGGAAAAGGTCTCTATTTTTCCTTATTTCGCAATTTAATCCATCTTTAATTTGCGCATTTATCCAACGATTTATTTTTGATGCTTTTGAAATAGGATTAATCTTAGAGCGCCCTGCAGATACAACATCTCTTCCTGTACGATGTAAATAGGATCGTAAAATATCTCTCTCTCTTTCTCTCTTGGTTATTTTTTTCATCTTCCCCCCTTAGAAAACTGACGCATTTAACAGCTTTTTTATCATTTTTTCAATCAGTTGTATCAATTTTTGATGTGCGCATCAAACTTCTCAAACCCACACAAACACAAACTATCTCGCCCATCCCCTCTAGCCAACCTCAAAACTGTACATAATATGCTCTTTTTCCCGCAAGGTTATGCGCGAGCCACTCATTCAGCATTAACTTATCATTACAAAACATAATCAGATTGGGCGTTGGCTAGCTCTTCCTTTGAATACCATCAATTCCCGTGAGTAATCTTTTAATCTCTTCCTAAGAACTGTCATCACCTCAGCATCATTCCAACTAACCACCCCTATATCAATCAAATCCAACACTGCTGCAGCGTGCTCAGAAGGTGTGGGAGCCGGTAACGAAGTATCACCACCAGTGAGCTTTCCACAGTTATTGACAGGACTCCGAGGCGCGGCGATGCCGCTTTTTAAAGTCAAAGGCTCAACGACCGGCACTTTCGGAACAATGCGCCAGTCCGTCGTTCTGGTGATATGAATATGACGCGCGCCGAGATGCGGCGCGTAAATGCCGACCACTCTCTCGACTTCTTCCTCGTACTCGTTAACGTCATCCGACGGGCTACGGGCGACCCTGACAGTCTGGCAATCGCGCGGAACATTTGCCCCACCCTGCGCGCTGATATACAGCGCAAAATCACCACTGTCTGCGGCGGCGCGTGCAGCCTCGACGCGCTCGTCAAACTCATCAGCAATGCTGACGCCGCGAGGCAATTTGCGTAGTTCACGGTAAGCCCCCATTGTCGGCAGACCAACCGTTTTAAATTGTGGGATGCGCCACGTTGACGCCCATGCGGTAACAGCCGCTGCAGTGTCTTTCAGCGGCCTGCCGGTATCGTTATCGAGCTGACCATCCAGTGCATAGCCGTCGATATTTTTTGAGATGTATTTAGCAATATATCCCGCAGCACCGCCCCGGTTAAGATGTTTTGCCTGAAAACGGTTTCGCGCGGCTCCTCTTTCGTCGCCATCCTCTTTGAGCGCATAGCGACGCATGATTTCGATAATCTGGTTACGCTGGCGTGGATTACAAAAAAGCATCATATGCCAGTGCGGCGTTCCGTCGTGGTGTGGCTCGACGACTCGCAAACCGTAGACCTGTAAATCATTATCCTTGAATGCCGTGCGCATCAGGCTCCAGATACGGCAGAGATAACGCTGCGCATCCTTTGGATTAAATGCCTCATCGTTCCAGCCGTGATTAAGCTGCACGGTTTTACTTTCGCCTTTTCCGACCTGACGTGTCGGGTGATACTTTGACGGCGCGGTCAGCGTGATAAACATCCCCACATCACCCTCTGCAGCGGCGTAACGCTCAATACCGGCAATGGTGTTCATCAGCTCCATCCGGCGAATTTCAGGATTAGAAATACTGCCCATCACCTTACTGATAAGGTCGATGCGCTCGCCGGTTTCCCTGTTTTCAAGGTCACACGATTTAAGAAATTCCAGATTTGCCTGGCGGCGTGCACGCACATCACGAATGGCATGTTTACTGGCATAAGGAGAACGGTCTTTATTGACTTCCCCGACAGCTATCAGTAACGCCTCATGCCAGCGCATACGCTGGCCTTTAAGCTGATGAGTCCACCACTCATCGTTAAACAGACGGGCAATGGCAGAATATGCCTGCCTCGTGGTCATCTGCCCTTTACGGTATTTTTTCCAGTAGAGAGGGGAAATATTGAAAGCACGTGCAGCGCCAGCAACATGACCATACAGGTGAGCCTGCGCCTCATCCGTAAACAGCGATTCTTTTTCGCCATGCGCATCCACCCAGGCATCGCTGAGTTCCTCATACATCATGAAAAGCTGCGATGAGATACGGGCAGCAAACTTTTTCAGCTCCTTGTCATTCATTCCCGGCAGGCGCGCATAGTGGTCACGCTCTGCCAGAAACAGTAACGACGCGTCAGTGTTCATTTCATGGCGCTGATTCACACGCTCAATGCGCGGCCATAAACGACGCTGAAAAGTGGATGTGAGGAAATAAAACCCGTGCACCGGGCTTTTATTGCGCCGGATGTAGTCATAGCGTGAAGTAAACAGCGAGCGCAAAAAGTAAGGCAGGCGGTTAATCGTGGATAAAACACCTTGCACCTGACGCATCTCGTCACGTGTAAGGGGTCTTTCGCGCCCGACGGCCTCGCGTGGCGCGTTCCATGCATAAGCACCGGTAAACGTCTTACCGGTGCCTGCGGCAAATGCTGACGGAGGGACAAAACGCCCGGAGGCTTTAACTGCCATATGAGCCAAAAACCTCTGAACAACGCTTGCTGAGTTGCTCAACCTGCGCGTTTAAATCAGCAAAAGACTTTGCGCTTCCGGTCAGAATATCGTGATGCATCAGGCCGGAAACGAGCTGGCTTAATTTCGGGTAATAACCAACCACCGACAGCCATTCCTGACCGGCGTTTTTACCGCTTTCCGCTCTCTTTTTCTCGTGGAGAATAAACTGAAAGCTGTCACTGGTAACGACATAACGTTCGCCAATTTCAATACGAATACTCATGCCGTTCTCCGGTAATGTTTGTTTTTTGCTTCAAAGACTGACTGACAGGAAACACAACGCGTGGCTGACGGATAAGCCGCACGACGGGCAGCAGGTATTGGCGCATCACACTCTTCGCAAACCAGCGAAGAAACACCGCAATGTTTTACCCTTGCCGCGTTAATCTGGCGCTCCAGTAATTCAGCCTGTTGTTCCTGAATAAAATCTACGTTGTCCGGCATTACCAGCTCCTTTTATCGTTCAGTTTCTTGAATTCATCAGCGCAATAGCTGGCGATTTCTGTCGTTAATTTTGTCAGCTCATCCACGGATGAAATTTGCTTGTGGAATACAGCGCGTTTAACAAGTAAATTGACCACATCAGACAGGAGGTTTAATTCATTCTGATAAATCGCGATAACAGATTCAGTTATGTCGCGTTTTTCTTTATCAAGACAAAGTTGAATAAGAGACAAATCGCCATTTTTCATAACGGCGATTTTTAAGGCGTTATTCAGTAATACAACTGAATGAGAACAGGACATCAAAGCACCTTCCCGCGAGACAATCCGATATTGTGAAATTTTTCCGACTCCTGACTGAGCAGCTCGACTATCTCCACGCGGGATAACTCCGCCTTTGTGATGTGGCGAATCATGGCGTCAAGATGAGAAGAAAAGCGCGTCGCAGCGTCGGCCTGTGCTTCGGTTCTGGCCTGTTGCAGCAGTAATGCGTATATACCGCACTGATTTTCAGAAACTGTATGCATGACTTTCTCCAGGCAAAAAGAAGCCCCGCACGATTAAGTGCGTTAAAAACTCTGGTTAATTATTTAATGCAGATATTGCTCTGGTTTTACCGACGTCAGAATTGTCGGTGCATACTCAAACAGGCTGAATAATTCACGTAATGCACGGAACAAAGCATCACGCCAGTAACATGATTCTTCATTAATTCGCCAGTATGGCTGGTTGAATTCTTTTTCAGTCAGTCGTGCGTGCATAAATAAAGTGCGACGCTGACTGACTGTTAAAAAACTAATATATGCATACTCACTTGCACCAACCTGACGGCGTTTTGAGAATGCGCCACGCAATTCATCAATTGCACAAACCAGTCGTTCACGTTCGACGTCGTTCATTTCTTCAAAACGCATCGTTGCGTGACGCTGTTTTAACTGCGCATGGAAGCAAACCGTTAGCCGTTCGCGTTCCATCATCTGATTATAATAATCGCATGTCTCCTGCCAGCGAGGGACGGCCAGATGCTTACCAATTATCCGGCGCATAGCTGCTGGCTGTTTTTCAACGAGATTGAGCGTCATCACAGTCATTTCCAGACCCTCCGGCTTTTCAGAAAGGTCAGAGCCTTTTTTAACGGACTCTGTTTTTTGGTGCGGATAATGATTCCCTTACGCCCCTTACCATGGGTGATGGTGAAGTCAATCGCCCTGGGGCTTTCGTTACGCAATAACTGAGCAATACAACGAGGCTCATTCATACGGTTCTCCTTAACGTGGTTCACCGAGACCTAACCACATCAACCAGCCGTCACGAATCTCTTTAGGACGGCTTTCATAAGCCAGTTTTAGTCCGTTATTCCATGCCGGAAGGTATACCCAATATTCACCAGCACGCCCCGATACTGACTGAGGGTCAGTAATCTCAATAACTGGTAATTTCCCTTTCTCAATCATGCCCCTTACAGCTCTTGGAGTTTTACCAATGAGTTTTGCAAACTCCTGATAAGGCACGGCATCAGTCACGCTTACAAGCTGTCTATTCATCTGCTACGATTCTCCCTTAGTGCTTCTAATGGCTCCTAATGGCTAATTATTGCCTAAAAGGATAACTCCAGAAGCACAACATTTCACACTATCAGCAAGAAATTACGCAATCGGAGTAATTATGTCAATAGACGTTTCGGAGAAGTTGAAGCTAATCCGTGAATCTGAAAGGTTAAACCGTAAAGAATTCAGTGAATTAACTGGTGTAGCCTACAGCTCACTTTCGAGCTATGAGAGCCGGTCAAAAAACGCTGGAGTTGAAGCCATAATGAAGGTCTTACAACATCCTAGATTTACTAAATATACTTTGTGGTTCATGACTGATCAGGTAGCTCCAGAAGCCGGGCAAATTGCGCCCGCTCTCGCACACTTTGGGCAAAACGAAACAACGTCGCCCCACTCCGGTCAAAAGACTGGTTAACAATTTATCGTGAATATATTCATCACAAGTGCCTACTATTGGTGGCTAAATTTCAGCCACCACGAAAAAAGCGATTAGTAGTAGCAAAAAAAAGTACCACTCGGAGGGTTTTCTGATGGCAATCAAAAAACTCGATGATGGTCGATATGAAGTGGACATCCGCCCTACTGGACGTAATGGAAAACGCATCCGTAGGAAGTTTGATAAGAAAAGCGAAGCTGTCGCTTTCGAAAAATACACGTTGTACAACCACCACAATAAAGAATGGCTATCAAAACCAACAGACAAACGACGTCTGTCGGAACTGACACAGATCTGGTGGGATTTAAAGGGTAAACACGAAGAGCATGGGAAATCTAATCTTGGAAAAATTGAAATCTTTACAAAAATAACGAATGACCCATGCGCATTTCAAATCACGAAATCCCTTATCAGCCAGTACTGCGCCACCCGAAGAAGTCAGGGTATTAAACCTTCGAGTATCAATCGTGATTTAACATGTATTAGCGGCATGTTTACAGCCCTGATTGAAGCGGAGTTATTCTTTGGTGAGCACCCTATCAGAGGGACAAAGAGGCTTAAGGAGGAAAAACCAGAAACAGGCTATCTCACACAGGAAGAAATTGCCTTACTGCTTGCAGCACTTGACGGCGACAATAAAAAGATTGCGATTCTTTGCCTGAGTACAGGAGCACGTTGGGGAGAAGCAGCTCGTTTGAAAGCAGAAAATATCATCCATAACCGCGTCACGTTTGTTAAAACGAAAACAAACAAACCACGCACCGTCCCGATCTCAGAGGCTGTTGCCAAAATGATCGCGGATAACAAACGAGGTTTTTTATTCCCTGATGCTGATTACCCTCGCTTCAGACGAACAATGAAAGCAATAAAACCGGATTTGCCAACGGGGCAAGCCACACATGCACTAAGGCACAGCTTTGCCACTCATTTCATGATTAATGGAGGAAGTATTATCACGCTACAACGGATACTAGGTCACACGCGGATTGAGCAAACTATGGTTTACGCTCATTTTGCGCCAGAGTACCTTCAGGACGCCATTTCTCTTAATCCGCTAAGAGGTGGTACTGAGGCCGAGAGTGTCCACACAGTGTCCACAGTAGAGTAACGTTTAAGGGCTTTCAGTGGTAATTTATGCCGCTCAAACCCGCATAGTACCGTTGAAAGCCCCTACTGGTGACACCCTAAATCTCCCTTACACGGGCTTATTTTTTTATGCATAAGCCCTATCTCTGGTAACCG
>ERZ1673734.517-NODE-517-length-32029-cov-34.839088_pt1 | contig 32029 bp, 31 predicted proteins | sample MGYA00580199_ERZ1673734 | MGnify/ENA primary metagenome ERZ1673734 (study PRJEB41218, sample SAMN15661742) | gut metagenome | host: Homo sapiens | place: Canada: London | collected 2015-08-20/2019-03-30 | study: EMG produced TPA metagenomics assembly of...
GCCTTTTTTATGAACTTTTTTTATGAACTCATTCTAAATCCGAAACTTGAGTAAGTCTTTTGTACCAACAACTTACTTTAGATTTGCTATATCTGAGAAAAAGATAAATGGAGACTTGGATAACAGCAATGACCATTACAAGAGCATCAACGCAGATCTTCATATCAAGATAGCGATCATACATTCCTGCGTGAGCATTAACCATAGTGCAGTAACTTAGAATAAGACAAAAAAGCATCAATAGTTTCTTCATTTTCTTCAAACCTCTTACATTTTTCACATGAGGATATAAAAAACTCCGACTATTACTAGTCGGAATTGAAATCTTTTTTATAGTGCCTGTGGGCGCCAAAGCCTCCCATATTCACTTTATCGTTGCAAAGTTAGTCGTTTTTATCGTAAGTTCAAAATGATTTAACTCTTTTTTGGAGTAAGGAATCTTCCTATATCCATTTCAAAATCGTTTATGCAAATTTAGATAAAAATTCCGAATCATAAGCCAGTTAGGATGAAAAACATAAATGAATATTCCCAGAATCGCCACAATCAACTCATTATAAACATAATAAAGGCTGGAAGATATCTCTATTTTGAGGATATCTTTCAGCCTTTCTTCCAGGTTCAAAGGCGAATCTGCCAGCTTATTCTACTTACAGCAACATTTTTCTGTGATCACCATGTGATAATTTTATCAACAATGTCCTGCTGCTCACTTGCTGTTCTACGAAGATATATGCGAGTAGTCTCTATACTCTCGTGTCCCATCAAGTCTGCCAACAGAGAAATATCATTGAATCTCTCCAAGAAGTTCTTGGCGTATCTATGACGGAAAGAATGTGGATATACAACTTTTTGATTTAGGCCATATCTTACAGCAATGTTCTTCAACTGCTGCGCTATGCCACGTGTTGTTATCCTCTCGCCGAAACGATTGAGAAACAAATAGCCACTATCTCTATCTTTCTTGCTTAACCATACCAATGTTTCCTCACGAAGCTTCTTCGGAATAAACAAGCGTCTTATCTTCCCGCCCTTTGTGTAAATGTCATAATAGCCCACATTTACATGCTCTACCTTCAACTGAACAAGTTCGCTAACTCTTGCACCGGTAGCTGCAAGAAAACGCACTACAAAATACCATTCCATATTGTTCTCCTTCTTTAGCTTATTCTTCAAGAACATATAATCAGCATTACTAATTACATTCTCCAAATAAGTGCGCTGCTGAACCTTAACAGATTTCAAGCGCAATTTAGGCTTGCGAGCAAACTCCAGATACTTGTTCAAAGCCTGAATGCGAAGATTCACGGTCTTTGGCTTGAACGTCTCAATTAAATAAGCCCTGTAAAGCAACAACTCTTTCTTTGTCAATTGTGAGTGTCTTGAATTGAAATCGTTCACAGCATAAACATACGCCGAAACGGTGTTCTTTGCCATGTTCGATTGAACAAGGAATTCTTTAAACTTTTCTACCATGATAAAATGATTTTGTTTTTGAGGACTATCCCCCATTAATATAGCCCAGAAGGAAGTGCGCTTAGTTCCTATTATGAGAAGATGCTCGCTACGGGAGAGGTGAAGTGCATTGATGAGGAAATACCGTTTGAGATTCCGCAAGGTTGGGAATGGTGCAGAATGCAGGATGTTATAACTTTTGTAAATGGTAGAGCATATAAAAAAGAAGAGCTATTGCCACAAGGAAAATACAAAGTACTTCGTGTTGGTAACTTCTTTACAAATAACGAGTGGTATTATTCTGACTTAGAATTGCCAGAAGACAAGTATTGCTATAATGGTGACTTGCTTTATGCATGGTCTGCTTCTTTTGGTCCTCAAATATGGAATGGTGATAAAACGATATTTCATTATCACATTTGGAATGTCAAGTTAAATTCAAGGATTTTGTTTAGAGAATACTTGTATTATTTCTTCCTGTTTGATAAGACGCAAGTAAAAGCATCAACAACAGGAAGTACTATGGTTCATGTTTCTATGGAGAATATGAAACCTCGCTTAATACCAATTCCACCTGTAAATGAACAAAAAAGGATTGTACATGAAATAGAAAATATTATTCCTCTAATTGAAAGATATGGAACATTCCAAAATAAAAAAGAGATTCTTGATTTAAATATAAAAGCATCTCTTAAGAAATCTATTCTCCAAGAGGCTATACAAGGTAAGCTCGTACCTCAAATAACAGAAGAAGGCACAGCGCAAGAACTGCTTGAACAGATAATGGCAGAGAAACAAAAGCTGGTAAAAGAGGGCAAGCTGAAGAAGTCTGCCCTCAACGATTCTGTTATATTCCGTGGTGACGATAACAAGTATTATGAGCAAATAGGGAATACAATCTCTGAAGTAGAGCTACCTTTTGATTTTCCTAATTCTTGGTCAATAGCCAGATTAAGTACAATTTGCCAACTTACAGACGGCTTAAAAACCGTTGGCAAGCAATGTTTGTTGGATGCAAAATACTTACGTGGCAAAAGTTCTGAAACTATTGCAGAACAAGGTAAACTTGTATATAAAGGTGACAATATAATGCTTGTGGACGGTGAAAACTCTGGTGAAGTTTTCATCGTTCCACAAGATGGCTATATGGGTAGTACATTCAAGCAGTTATGGATAAGTTCCTCAATGTACGAACCTTATGTTTTGGCATACCTACAGTTCTACAAAGAAACTTTGCGCAATTCTAAGAAAGGTGCAGCAATTCCACACCTCAACAAAGAATTGTTTTATGGGCTTATTATTGGTATTCCATCACTACAAGAGCAGAGAAGAATAGTTCAGAAGATAGAACAATTAATGCAGTTGTTCAAATAGTTTTTTTATTTGAGCAACAATGCGTTGCTGCTCTTTTTGAGTAGGCAAAGGAAATAGCTTGTCTTCCAAGTAACCCACAACAATACGTTGTTGATTAGCGGTTCCCTTAAACGTTGCTTCATCTATGAAATACGGAGACTCTAAGAAATACAACAGATACCACCGATCTATTGTATTTCCATAGGGTCTCAATACCTTTAATTCTGTTGTTCCTGCCCCGATTCCATTGGGTAAGTCATGGAAAATTGCAGACTTCCTGTTTTGAAAGCATGGCGTGATTTTTGCAAAAGCAACATCACCATTCGCAAAATGAGTAAATCCTTTTTTGATAGTTCCCCATTTGGCAGTATCAAAAGTAAAGTCTGATTTATAGCCAGCACTTATTTTCTCCATAGGAATAAAAGCTACCAACTTCTCATCTTCGGCTTCATTCTTTGGGTTTAATTGAAAAACATCACGAATCCTTACCCATTGCCAAGTTTCAGGAATTACAAATGGTATTTCATCAGTTATATCCAAACACTTTTTGCCTATATGCTCATAATACTTGTTATCGTCACCACGGAAGATAATAGAGTCGTTGAGAGCAGATTTTTTGAGTTTGCCATCTTTGACGAGTTTTTGTTTCTCTGCCTTTATCTGTTCAAGCAGTTCTTTCGCTGTGCCTTCTTCTGCGCATTGCGATACAAGTTTTCCTTTAATAGCCTCTTGAAGAATGGATTTCTTTAAGTATGTCACAATATTTACATTAAGTAAGTCCAATTTATCTTGCGAAGAACTATATCTTTCTATATATGGCAAAACTATATTCAACCTGTTTTTTATTCTTTTTTGTTCTTCAAGTGGTGGTACAACCATTAGTGTTTTTGATACTGCAGATAAAACCCAGTTCTTGTTTCCTACACCTCTTGTGTTTTCTTTGGCTTGTTCTTGAACTAACGGTGATTGAATCATAAATACCAGAAACTCATTACTAAACTTGTTTTGAGTAAGTTTTATCAATGCGACACTGACAAATAGGCTAAACTCTTGATCTGTTGTTACCAAGGCGGGAATTCCCGTAGTCCCTACTTTTGACAATAGTAAATCACCTTTTTGAGGATGACATCTATCTGAAAGTTTTTGATGTTCTTCTTTTGAAATGTATTTTGTATTTGAAAAATCAATAATTCCAGAACTAATATCCTTTACAGAGATAAAAGGAATACCAGCAAGTGTATATTTGGGTGTAGAATGAGTTCCGTCAGTTAAAGATAGATACAAACTTGAGAATCTACACCATTCCCACCCCTTAGGCACTTCAAACGGTATCTCTTCATCAATGCACTTCACCTCTCCCGTAGCAAGCATCTTCTCATAATAGGAATTGTCCTCACCACGGTAAATGATAGAAGCGTTCTTGTCGCGCTTGATCTTCTTCTCTTTTATCAAGCGTTCCTTCTCCTGACGAATCTTTTCAAGCAATACGCTTGCAGGCTCGTCATTAGGGTCTTGCGGTACAAGTTTGCCCTGTATCGCCCATTGTAATATGCTGTTCTTTAATTGCTTTCCGTTCATTGTCTTTAATCAATATCGAATATCCACATTTGTGGGACGCCGTTCCACATTTTACAATTCCTCGACATTCACCTCTATTCCCAAGATACGCTGTATCTCAGCCAATGTCTTGTCTATCTCATGATCAAGAGCCTTGCGTTTCTTGAAGTAATCGGCAAGCAGTTCGGCAGGAGGCAGAATTTCTTCTTCTTCCTTTGGGAACTTGCACTGATCAAGATTGCAATCCATATCAAGAAGTTGCTGGGCGGTAAAGCAACGAGACTTCTCGTCGTTGTTTTCCGCGTCTATTATTTCCTGGCGATTGTTCCACCATTCAACAATAGGCTGACAATGCTCAGCTCTCATTGGCTTGGTCTTTGAGAAGTGCTTGTAGCCATCCGGCATATCAAGACGATAGAACCAGGTATCCTTGGTGCAGAATCCTTCTTCTGCACCGTCTGCCTTCTCGTTGTTAAAGAAGAGAATATTGGTAGCAATGCTGGTATATGGAGCAAAGATGCTACCAGGCAAACGGATGATAGTGTGAAGATTGAACTCGCGAAGCAGTTTCTCTTTGATGGCAAGCTTTGCATTATCAGCGCCAAAAAGGAAACCGTCTGGCAGGATAACGGCTGCACGACCATTCGCAGCAAGACGATACATGATAAGAACCATGAAGAGGTCTGCCGTTTCGCTTGAACTCAAATCAGATGGGAAGTGCTGTTTGATATCGTTCTTCTCGCTTCCGCCATAAGGAGGATTCATAAGAACAACATCAAATTTATCTTCGTCCGTATAGTTGAGCACGTCGCATGTCAAAGAGTTGTCGTGCATGACTTTAGGAGAATCGATGTCGTGCAAGAGCATATTGGTAACGCACAGCATATAAGGGAACTGTTTCTTCTCTATTCCATAGATAGAATCAGCATATTCCTCTTTGTCTTCTGCTGTCTGCACCTTCTTATCAAGGGCTTTCAACCAACTTGCAAGGAAGCCACCCGTACCGCAGGCAAAGTCAGCCATCTTTTCACCAACTTTCGGGTTGATGATTTCTGCCATGAAGTCCGTCAAAGCTCGCGGTGTATAAAACTCGCCTGCTGAACCTGCCGACTGCATTTCCTTCAATATTGATTCGTAGATTTCTCCGAAAGCATGGCTCTCTTCATAATCTCCGAGGTCAAGTTGGTCAATGACGTTAATGACTTGACGCAGAAGTACGCCATCCTTCATATACTGGTTGGCATCCTGGAATGTGGTGCGAACTATGGCACTACGCATCGGTGTTGAAGGTGTAACCTCCAGTGCTTTGAGAGTTGGGAATATTGTATCATTCACATATTTTAAGAGGTTGTCGCCTGTCAGCGCTTCGCCATCGCCATTGTCTTTAGCCCAGTTGCGCCAACGACACTCTTCAGGAATGAACGAAACGTAATTGTCCTCATCGAACTCCCAATCGTTTTCCTTCTCGTCATATACTTTAAGAAACAACATCCAAGCTATCTGCTCTATTCGCTGTGCATCTCCATTGATACCAGCATCGTTGCGCATGATGTTGCGTATGCTCTTTACAAAGTTGTTAAGTGCCATATTTTATGTTATGCTATGCTATTGTTATATATTAAGTTTTCAAGTTCCTTTACCGCAGAGAAATACTGCTTGTTACCGCCAAACAGTTTGGCTATGTTCGCAGGAGATCCCATTTGGCGGAACGGGTCGAGTTTTAATACCATTCTGTTCTCCAACTGTGATATGCCATCATTGGCATACTTGTCAAGCAGTGCTTCAAGCACCTTTCTGGCTTCTGCCCCATATCTGTTGAACACATCACGCTTCTTCACGTTTTCTGCTCGTTCCTTTCTTGTTAAAGGTTTCTTGCCATAAGCAATGTGGCAGATAAAGTCAAAGTCGTCAACATCCTCCATGTTTCTTTCTATCTTCAGAGCCTGAAGGTCTATTCCGCTTTCACGCATCAGGTCGGTTATTTCCGCTTTCTTTTCTGCCGCATTCCAATGGTTTATGAAGTCATCCAGATTTACGTAAGTATCGTTGATGTTCTTACGAGTATAGTCTGTTATGCTTTCTGTTCGCAGAAGTTTTCCGTTAGCGTCATACACAGACACCACCTTGTTTATTACCTCCACCCTGCAACCATTTTTATCAACTATAGGTTTGGGATTGGGGCGCGGTTTGGGGTCTAGCTCATGAATTATTGTCGGGTCGTCTTTGTATTCAGGATAAGGCTTTGGCTTCTGTTTGCCATAGCTTTCATCAACCTCTATAGGACCATCCCAATCAGGATCAGCAAAAAGTCGTGTGATGTTACGGAAGTCCATAATGGTGAAATGGGTCTTCCCGTCCTTTTCTCTGATTCTTGTACCACGACCGACAATCTGCTTGAACTCGGTCATCGAGTTGATTCGCTGGTCAAGCACTATGAGCTTCACCATCTTGCAGTCTACTCCGGTAGACAGAAGTTTGCTGGTTGTTGCTATTACGGGGTATTTGGATGCTACAGAGATGAAATAATCAAGCTTTGACTGTCCGTACGGATCACTTCCTGTGATACGCACCACGTAGTCAGGATTCTTTCTGCACATATCAGAATTTTCGTTTACAAGAGCAGTACGCATTCTGTCTGCATGCTCCTCGTCTGCACAGAAAACAATGGTCTTTGCCATGCGGTCAGTATTCTTCAGATAGCATGTTATTTCATGTGCCACTTCTCTTATACGGTCTTCTATTACGATGTTATAATCGTAGTCCGTATTGTTATAGATGCGGTCTTCTATAAGATTGCCATTGATGTCTTTCTGCCCTTTCGTAGGTCTCCACTCGTCGCCAATGTTCGTTGTTATGTTTACTACCTTGAACGGAGCAAGGAAACCGTCTTCGATACCTTCCTTTAAGCTATAGGTGTATATTGGTTCATCAAAATAGGCAATGCTCGACTGGTATTTAGTCTCCTTAGGCGTTGCTGTCATACCGAGCTGGATAGCACCATCAAAGTAATCGAGTATTTCTCGCCAGTTGCTATCATCCTTGGCACTGCCTCTATGACACTCGTCCACAATAACCATATCAAAGAACTCTGGCTTAAAGAGTTCTTTGTATTGCTGCTTGCCGCCTTGACCTATAAGCTGCTGATAAAGCGCAAAGTAAACCTCGTAAGCTGTGTTTCCCGGTCCTTTATCTTTCTGATAACTTACCTTGTGAATTGTCTTGTCCAAAGGTTTGAAGTCCTGCTGGATAGACTGGTCTACAAGCACATTTCTATCTGCCAAGTAAAGAACTTTCTTTACCAAACCAGCTTTGAGAAGTCGATAGACTATCTGGAAAGCTGTGTACGTTTTGCCCGTACCCGTTGCCATTACAAGCAAGAGACGCTTCTTGCCCTGCGCTACAGAGTTGACCGTTCTATTTACGGCATTGCGCTGATAGTAACGTGGCGGAAATATGTCCTGACCCGTACAGAAAGGTTGGTCGATAACCTTCATTTGGTTATCAGACAAGCCGGCACCGCCGTTGCTTTCAGAGATGAAACGTGCATATAATTCCTCCTTCGTAGGAAATTGGTCCATTGAGAAATTACGTTCTTTGCCCGTAAGGAAGTCGTATTCCTGATAACCCATACCGTTCGAACTGAAAGCAAAAGGAACATCCATCATCTGTGCATATTCTTTTGCCTGTTGCAGTCCATGAGCTACTGCATGGCTTGCGTCTTTAGCCTCCACTATAGCAATCGGTGTTGCACGATTGTAGTAGAGCACATAGTCAGCATATTTTGCTTTTCCACGTGACACCAAATTACCCCTAAGGTTAATCTTGCCATCAGTAAGTTTAACCTTAGTTTCCATAGTTATATTATCAACAGACCATCCCTTATCAATAATGGACGGAGTGATATAACGCAGTTTTATATCTTCTTCAGATAATTGTAGTATATCAATCATAAGCAACTTCCGATAAGTATATATTATAGGAACATGTTACAAAGATACTAATTTAAACCGACAAACCACATTCTTCTATTTTAAAAGAATAAAAAAAGCCTTAGATTGTTGTTCTAACCAGTCTTTCTACTACCCTCTCCACAAATACACCGGCGCATTGCTTGCGCCGTCTCGTTGCAGCACGCCGGTGGCGGTGAGACGCCGCAGCCATTTCTTTGCGGCACTATCGCGCAAGCCTGCCATGCGCTGCAGGTCGCGGCGGGTGAGGCAGGTGTTGGTGGCGAAATAGTGGCGGAGGAGCGAGAGAATCTGCTCCTCCGTGTACTGGCGTGAACGCGAGGAGAAGCCGGCACGCTCGAAGCTGACGCCGCTGCCTACCTCGCCGAGCAACGAACGCTCGGGACGGAAGCGGATGTTGCGCAGACGGATATAATCGGCGCGCATCTTGTCGGAGGGCAGGTCGTCGGGAGCGTCGAGACCTACGGAGAGCGAGAAGTTGCCCACGCCTGGGAGGTGGAAGCGTGAGCCACTGGCAAGCGCACGCACCATGTTGTCGCGCAGGGCGCTGAACGCCGCACGCACGTCGGCCTTCGTGAGCGAGCAGTTCGCCTGGATATCCTCCTCGAGTGCACAGTCCGACTGCGGTTCGCGCGCAAAGAGGTGTACATACTTCTGTTCCTTTCCCTCGCCCTTGGCATTCTTGATGCCGTGAATTTCGTACTTGATACTCATAGTTGTGTTTTTCGTTTAGATTATTAATAATATTGTTGTTTGTGTTTCTGCGCACAAAGTTATAACATTGCGCAAGCGAATGCAAATGTTTGTCGAGAAAAAGTGCAGCAGAAGTCATCGTGCTCCGAACGGAATCTGATTGGACGGCGGACGGAATCTGATCGGACGGCGGACGGAATCTGATTGGACGGCGGACGGAATCCGATCGGGTGGCGGACGCTGTACGGTCGCTGAACATCAGCTACAGCACGACTCGTATTGCGCTTTTAGTATATTTTCACCAAACTTTTACAAACAGAAATGCAGGGGTTTTAGGGATAATCTGTATCTTTGCATCAATAATATACAAGCTATGAAACACAACAGAATCGCGATGATGGCGTTCATCCTCATACAGTTGTTCGCCGGAGCAAGCCAACTGAAGGCGCAGTTCAGAATCGTAGACGAGCAGGACGGCAAGCCGGTAAGCGGAGCGTACGTCTTCAGCAGCAAGGGCACGCTGCTATGTATAAGCGATGCCGACGGAAATGTGAAGCAGCTGGAAGGTATGGTGAATGTCAGTAACCTCGCCTAAGAACCGCAGACGGTTGACGCAGCGAAAGAGAAGGGCACTGTCTGCATGAAGCCGAAGGCATACACGCTGCCGGAAGTGGCGGTGGGCAAAGCGGATCCGCTTCATAGAATGCGACTCGGTGAGTGGCACAAGTGGCGACTCCACCTTCTACAAGTCGCACTATAGGGGGACATCTGCCGACAGCGCAATCATATACCTCAACTCTCACCGTGAGGGGGTCTACCGCTTCATCGTCGACGGCACGAAATACAACCGACCGTCCAGTCTGCTGTTGAACGTGAAGACGCAGCTGTTCGACTGGACGATCTCAAGTTCCAAGAACTCGTGGAGTTCTCTGCTCTCATACCGACGCGTGTACAATTACGACTACCGCCCACTACCAACAAAGGCGCCCATTGCTACGGAGGAAATCAACGACTTCGTGACAACAGACGTAAAGACCATGACCAAGGAGGAGGCGAAGGCGGAGATGAAAGACCTGCTGAAGAAGAGCTTTTGGGAGATGTAGACGTGATATATAATTAAAAGTAACAATATAGTATACAAAGAAAACCTACCTACTCATGAGAATAACAAAGATCTTGGCAGCTGCGCTGCTCTCTATCTGTTGCTCAACAGCCTGCGCACAGCAGGGCGCATGGAGCGGCGACCTCAACGTGATGGGCACAAAGCTGCCGCTGGTATTCAACTTCTCGGCTGACGGCTGCACGCTCGACTCGCCGGCGCAGGGCGCAAAGGATATTCCGGCGCAGAAGAGCGTGGCGGAGGACGGCACGATAAAGGTGACGGTGGCGATGATTGGCGCTACGTTCGAGGGCAAGATGGAGGGCGACTGCATCAACGGCACGTTCGCGCAGGGCGCACTACAGCTGCCGCTCACGCTGAAACGCGGAGCGCAAGAGGTGCGCAGACCGCAGACGCCGGTGGCGCCGTTTCCGTACAAGCAGGAGGAGGTGAGCTTCGAGAACGCCGGCTTCCGCTTCGGCGGTACGCTCTGCACGCCTGCCAACTGCACAAACGATACGCCCGTAGTGCTCCTCGTGACGGGTAGCGGACAGCAGAACCGCGACGAGGAGTTGTTCGGACACCGACCGTTCGCCGTGATTGCCGACGCTTTAGCGCGCAACGGCATTGCCTCGCTGCGCTACGACGACCGCGGATGGAGCGACAAGAGCACCGACTTCAGCCGTTTCACCACCGACGACTTCAAGCAGGACGCGGCTGCTGCACTACAACTGCTGCGCCAACACTTCCACTTTACCCGTGTGGGCATCGTCGGACATAGCGAGGGTGGCACTATCGCTCTGATGCTCGCAGCCGAGGGCAAGGCTGACTTCATCGTGTCGCTTGCCGGTATGGCGGCGTCGGGCAGAGAGACCCTTCTGCAGCAGAACCGACTCGTGCTGCAGGCGGCTGGAATGACGCCCGACGTTGTGGAGACCTACTGCAAGCCTATCGCCAAGGCGCTCGACGCTCTGGCTGAGGGTAAGGCCGTAGAAGAGATTAGCGATGCCGACGTGCCGGCGGAGATGAAGCCGGTGTTCAGAAAGACGCTGCAGCAGGGCAACTCGCCCTACCTGCGCCATTTTCTGACGCTCAACCCTGCGGCGCTTCTGCCGAAGATAAAGTGCCCGGTGCTCGCACTCAATGGCACGAAGGACACGCAGGTAGACTGCACGCAGAACCTTACAACACTTGAGAAGGGGCTCAGCAACTGCCGCCATGACATCAAGAAGGTGGAGGGCGTGAACCATCTCTTCCAGCATTGCAAGACGGGTATCGTCATGGAGTATCAGCAGATTGAGGAAACGATGGCTCCGGAGGTGCTGGGAATAATAACGGAATGGATAAATCGAATTAAGAATTGAGAATTGAGAGTTGAAAATTGAGAGTTGAAAATTGAGAGTTGAGAATTGAGAGTTCTTGCTTAAGCAAGCGGCAAAGCCGAGCGATGATTTGCTTTATTGTTAATGTTCGATGCCTAAGACAGCATCAATTATAGGTAATCATAACTCTCAACTCTCAATTCTCAACTCTCAACTAAAAACAGTATGAACGAAACACTAAATGTACTTGAAACCCGCCGCAGCGTGCGCGGTTTCGACCCCGAACGAATGCCGTCCGACGAACTCATCAAAGAGGTGGTTCGAGCCGGCGAGTATGCCCCTACGGGCAGAGGAATGCAGTCGCCACGAATGGTGGTAGTGACTAACAAGGCGGTGCGCGACAAGCTCTCGCAGCTCAATGCCGAAGTGATGGGCGTAGAGTCTGACCCGTTCTACGGCGCACCGGTGATAATACTCGTGCTTGCCGACCGCTCGCGACCGACGTATATATACGACGGTACGCTCGTGATGGGCAACCTGATGAACGCAGCGCACGCCGTAGGATTGGGCAGCTGCTGGATTCATCGTGCTCACGAGATATTCGACTCCGTAGAGGGTAAGCTGCTGCTCGCCTCATGGGGCATCGAGGGCGACTACGAGGGCATCGGACACGTAGCCTTAGGCTATGCGCTGAAAGAACCCGCAGAAGCGAAACCAAGAAAGGATGATTATACGATTTGGATAAAATAAAAAAAGAGGATGTATCAAAATATCCTCCCACAGATTTCACGAATCTACACAGATGGTTAGGTTGCGGAAGTACCCACGAAATTCACAGAATCCACAGAAAATAAGGATGCTATGGTTAGCCAATCTGTGTAAATCTGTGACATCTGTGGGAGAATATACTCAGCAATCAGTTCTGTGGATTCTGCGAATTCTGTGGGAGGACAATCGGATGCGTGGAATTTTGACACGCCCTCTTATATAATAGTTAGCTAAGCTTCTCGTCAGACTCCTCCGACTTCTTCGAAGCAGTCTTGCGAGTTATGGCGCGCTTACGCTTCGGCTTCTCTTCAGCAGCCTCAGGAGTAGCGGTCTTAACGCCAGCCAGTTCAGGGTCGATCATGATACGACCGCAGTATTCGCACACGATAATCTTCTTGTGCATCTTGATGTCGAGCTGACGCTGTGGCGGAATCTTGTTGAAGCAGCCACCGCAAGCGTCGCGCTGCACGTAGACGATGCCGAGACCGTTGCGTGCGTTCTTGCGGATGCGCAGGAAGCTTGAGAGCAGACGCGGCTCAATCTTTGTCTCCAAGTCGGCAGCCTTAGCCTTCAGCACTTCCTCCTCCTCACGAGTCTCCTGCATGATCTCCTCAAGCTCGTTGCGCTTCTCGGCGAGAGCCTGCTGGCGGTCGGCGATGAGGTCGTTGGTGTGAGCCAGCTCGCGCTTCTTGTCCTCAACCTTCACGTTAGCCTCCTTAATTTTCTTGTTGCAAAGCTCTATTTCGAGGCTCTGGAACTCGATTTCCTTTGTCAGCGTGTCGTACTCGCGGTTGTTGCGCACCTCGTCGAGCTGCTTCTTGTAGCGCTCTACGCTCTCCTCAGCCTCTGCTATCTCGCCCTGCTTCTGAGCGACAGCCTGCTGGAAGTCTGCGATGTCGCCTTCGATGTGCTCCACACGTGTCTTCAAGCCTGCAATCTCGTCCTCAAGGTCCTGCACCTCAAGAGGCAACTCGCCGCGCAATGCGCGCTTCTCGTCGATAGCCGAGAGAGTGGTCTGAAGCTGGTAGAGGGTCTTCAGTCTTTCCTCTACTGAAATTTCTGATTTCTTTTTTGCCATAGTCTTTGATATTTTTAAAAATACATTATCGGATTGGTACATGTGTCGGCGATGAAACACTTCACGCCCTCACAACTGTTTTCTATTATCTCGCGGAATATCTCGCTCGTGAACTGCTCGCTCTGATAGTGGCCTATCACCGCTATCTGTATCTGCTGCTCGCGTCCGAAATACTCGTGGTAGTGCATCTCGCCCGTCACGAAGGCGTCGATGCCGGCGCTCACGGCGTCGTCGAGAAGGAACGATCCTGAGCCGCCGCAGATGGCAACCGTGCGTATAGGGCGGCGCAGCAGCTCGTTGGTCTGCACACACTCTACGCCGAACACGCGCTTGAGCATGATGACGAAGTCGTCGGCGGCAAGCGGTTCGGCGAAACTGCCCACAACGCCCGAACCGTACTCAACGCCGTCCATCTGCTTCGCACTCATAAAGTGCACGTCCTCAAGCCCCATCTTCTCGGCAATCTTATAGTTGACGCCGCCTTTCGCATTGTCCATGTTGGTATGGAGCGAGAGGATGACGATGCCCTGCGCAAGAGCCTTCATCACGCAACGCTGCACATAGTCCTCACCGGTGAGGCGCGACAGCTTGCGGAAGATGAGCGGATGGTGCGACACGATGAGGTTGCAGCCCTTCTGGGCAGCCTCGTCGACGATACGTTCAGTAACGTCCAGACACAATAATGCCCCTGATACTTCCGCCTCTGTCAATCCAACTTGCAGGCCAGCATTATCCCAGCTTTCCTGCAAGGGCAGAGGCGCGAAACGTTCAAGGGCTTCAATTACTTCCTTTATTTTCACGCTATTCAGCCTTTATGTATGTCGATAGAATTTCTATTTAGAGGTACAAAGTTACTACTTTTTTGGCAAAGCAATAGCTCTGCAGCCTCTTAATTAGAACATTTTAACGACAAACGTAGGAGGCTACGGCATTAGCTTTCCGCTACGCGCCGCTGACTTTCAGTTCTTGCCGTAGCCTCCTACCGTTACAACTCGACGCTTTCGATGCGCAGTTTGACGAGTCCGGCAGGCACGCGCACTTCCACAACATCGCCAGCCTGCTTGTTGAGCAGCGCCTGTGCTATGGGCGACTTGATGGAAATCTTGCCCTCGGTGAGGTTCGCCTCATGTGGGTTCACCACCATATACTTCATGCTGCGGTTGTTGGCGATGTTCGTCAGTTCTATGCGGCTGAGAAGTCCGACACGGTCGGCTTGCAGGCGTGAGCGGTCGATGACGCGTGCGTTCTCAAGCACCTTCTGCTTGAAGCGTATCTGTCCTAACAGTCTGCCCTGCTCGCGCTTGGCAGCATGGTATTCGAAGTTCTCGCTAAGGTCGCCCTTGTCGCGTGCCTCAGCAATGGCGTCTCGCACACGCGGCAGTTCTACGAGTTCAAGTTCTCTCAGTTCGGCTACAAGCTTGTCGTAGCCCTCTTGTGACATATATTCCATTATAAGTTTTGAGTTTTATCAAATGTTCCAGTCGTCGGGATTGCACGTTGCCTCCACTTTGTCTTCAATCTCATCGGGCAGCGTAGGAAAGAAGTCGATGCCCGTGATGCGCTCCACCTCGTCAACCGAGTTGGCATAGTCGCCCTTCGGTCGGTTGCCGTCACAGTTTTTATATATAAAGCCGATAGCCTTCGGTTCGCCCGTCATGCAGAACACTACCTTGAAGAAGGCATCGGGCACGGAGACGCGGTTCTTGCCGATAGTCTTCTTGCTGTTCTTGTAGAATATCGGACCGCACACGATGTACAATGCGCCCTCCTGCTTAGCCCACTTGCGGCACGCCTGCTCCATCTCGTTCCAGTCGCCACGGTTGAGCTGCGGCGCCTGCGGACAGACGTTAGTGAAGAGGAACGACTCGCCCATAGCCAGTGCGCTCCACTTGTTGTCGCCAGCCGGGCACATATGTCCGCGGTCGTAGCCAGAGCGCACATAGTCGAAGTCTACAGCGCGCGGCTCGGGCACGTCCGTGTCCTCATGAAACTTCGCGTCGCTACGCTTGCTGCTGCCCGTAAGACGCTTCGGCGTGAGGCACCACGCCACCCAATTGGGCACGCGACGTTTGCTGTTATACGACACGGTGTAGCCCGTGCGGCGCAGTATCTGTTCGGGCACCGACTTAAGTCGAGCCGGAATCTCCAAGTCTGTGTATTCGCCGTCAGCAACAGCGGTTGCCGCCGACTTCTTGCCGCCGGAAGCGAGACTACTCTCGCCCACTCCGTCGGTTTCTGTGTTCTCAACTATGCCGATAGCCGCTTTGCTCTCGGCAAGCTTTGCGTCCATGCGCTTCGCCACTTCGCCGCAAGAGCAGAACATGGGCAGAAGACAGCACGCAACAAGTATTGTTCGTATTTTATTCATTTTTGAGTTTTGAGTTTTGAATTTTGAATTATGCGCTGCGCGCATTTTGAATTGATGAGTTGAGAATTTTGAATTTTGAGTTTTGAATTTTGAGTTTTGAATTATGCGCTGCGCGCATTTTGAATTGAGAATTGAGAGTTGAGAGTTGCAAATTCAAAACTCCTAATTGAAGAATTCTTAATCGGCGTAGCCGACAATTCAAAATTCAAAACTCAAAATTCAAAACTCAACATTTCCTTCAGACTATCCACACGCCACAGCCGCTCATGCTCATATTCCTCCGTCTTTTCATGCGCCCAGATGGTGCGGAACGGCACATGCACGGCGTAGGCGCCAATCCGCAGCGCAGGGGCGATGTCGCTACGGAAGCTGTTGCCCACCATAAGCAGTTGGGCTGGCGTCACCTCAAGGTCGGAGCACAGATGGTGATAAGCCTCCTCGGTCTTGTCGCTCACGATGCTCACCACATCGAAGAAAGGCGCAAGCCCCGAACGGCGCAACTTGTTCTCCTGGTCGAGCAGTTCGCCTTTGGTGAACACAGCCAGCCGGTATCGGCGTGCGCCATGTGCGTCGGTCTGGTCGTGCAGATAGCGCAGCGTCTCTTCTACGCCATCAAGCGGTGAGGCGTCGAGGTGAAGCAGACTCTTTCCAAGTTCCACTATGCGTCCGATGATGTCGCCAGTAACAGCACCATGACTCACCCACACCGCATTCTCTACAAGCGAGATAGTGAAAGCCTTGCAGCCGTAGCCCATGTCAGCCATGTTAGCCGTCTCGGTAGCGAAGAGCGCCGCCGACACTTCGTCGCTACAGCCCCACGGAGCAAGCAGTCGGCAGTATTCGTGCTCAACAGCCTCGAAATGGTTCTGCAACTCCCAAAGCGTATCGTCGGCATCAAACGCAATAGCACGAATACCTCGCAACTTGTCGTGCGAGGTACAGCAATCAGTATTGTTCAGCATTTATTTGGTGTTTTTCATTCGTCCGTAAGCGTCGAGCGAATAGCGACGCGCCACCTTCACAGCCACCACAGTAGCCACTATCGACGAGCAGAACACGCCGAGCAATAGCAGCACGAAGAGCACTACAGCGTCGACAACCGTCGAACCAACCATTATCATTGCCCACATCATTGCCGCTCCGGCGCCTACGGATGTGCCGCCGACCAAAGCGCTTATGCCGCATGCGGCAGCCTGCTGCACAGCACGGCGTGTGAGATAACTCAGTGCCTCATGATGCGTGGCGCCGTTGCCGAGCATATAATAGTAGAACTGGTTGTGATGGCGCAGTCCGGCGTAGTACATTGACATGGAGCGAGCCAGCACATCGGCTGTACCGGTAAGCAGAATGGCGAACACGGGCAGCACGAAACACGCACTGAGAGCCGCCAGCGACGTGATGTTGACGAGCAGCAAGCCAGCACCGGTGAGCATTGTGCCGGCGAAGAGACCAGCCAGAACCGGGATGACATAAGACGTAGAGCGCAGACGTGCCCTCACCTTTACCTCAATAGCCGAGTAGAAGAGCATAGCGATGACGAACAGAACGTCGAACACGAAGCTGTCCCACTCCACAAGCCAATAGACAAACAAGGCTATGACACCCACTTTCAGCGCCATAGAGAAGAAGCCTTTCAGCATCTTGCCGAACATATTGACGCCTAAAGTGCCCATCACTACGACGAGTATTATTATGAAAATGACACCAAGTGCCAATGCTATCCAAAGATTTACCATATCTATAATTGTTTCGTTTACAAGTTAACTTTTTTGTTGCACACCGCAAGCAGGTTTTCGTCGGCTGTAGCCACAATCAAGGCTACGCCTTCCGACCGTTTCTGCTTGATATATCCGGCTACGAGCTGACAGCCTGCCTCGTCCTGATGCGACGTAGGATTATCGAGCAACAGCAACTGGCGTTCGAACATGCCGACAAGCACGAGCGACGCACGCTGAGCCACAGCTTCATCCATCTCGTCGAAGCCTTTCTGCATACAATCAGCGTCTACACCGAGAGCCGAAAGCTCGGCAGCGACAGCCTTCACCGAATAAGCGTAGTCGGCGTTGGCTTTAATGGCGAACTGACTCTTCGCCACCTCATGCACGGTGAGCCCTTCGAAATCGAGCGTGTCGGGCTGATAGGCTATGAACTGGCGGAAGTAATTGCCGGTGACGGCTGTAACCGGCTCACCGTCGATGCTCACCCAACCCGACTTAAGCGGTCGCAAGCCGAGCATGGCAAACAGCAGAGCCTTCCGAGCCACAACATCGCCCGTGACGGCAACCGCATCGCCCGGACGAGCCACGAACGAAACGCCGCTGAAGAGGGTTTCGCCACCCTTTGTAGCCGTAGCATCCTTAAATTCAAATATCATTGTTGTTTCGCTTTCTGAGTTTATACGAGGTACAAAAGTACAGAAAACAATTGTAAACAGAAAGCAAATAGCCTAAAAAAACGGCATTAGTTTGTAGTTGTCAAAATGAAGAGTTAATTTTGCAGCTGATTAACCGCCAGGTTTTTCAGTAGAGAGAACCGAGCTTAATAAGATAAAGAACTGGTTTTAACATTAAAGAGAACCGGTTTTAACATTATACAAATCAAGTAACAATGAGTTTATCCACACAAGACATAACCCGCCAGTGGGCTTCGCTGCCGGCATCGCAGATTGCGGTCGGCGTGAACGAAGCCCTGCATACCAACAGTTCGCTCGTAGTGACGGCTCCTCCAGGCGCCGGCAAGTCGACATTGCTGCCGTTGACTATTCTCTCCTCGCTCGGCGAAGGCGAGAAGATACTAATGCTCGAGCCACGCCGACTGGCTGCGCGACAGATTGCGGAGCGCATGGCGCAGATGCTTGGCGAGCAGGTGGGCGAAACCGTAGGATACAGAGTCAGGTTCGAGAGTCGGGTGTCGAAACGTACACGCATCGAAGTGCTGACTGAAGGCATTCTGACGCGCATGATTGTAGACGACGCAACGCTCGACGGCGTGAGCGTAGTCATCTTCGACGAGTTTCACGAGCGCAGCATCAACTCCGACCTTGCCCTTGCGCTGACCCGTCAGGCGCAGCAGATAATACGTCCCGACCTGAAGGTTGTTATCATGTCGGCAACAATCGACACCAGCAATATATGTGCGGCATTGCAGGCTCCGCTCATAGAGAGCGAAGGCCGCATGTTTCCCGTAGAACTGCATTACGCCGACGAGGACACCGATCCGCGCGACATTGCCGCCGCAGCAGCCTCAACAACCATCGAGGCGTACAAGAAATATGAAGGCGACATTCTTGTGTTTCTGCCAGGACAGGCAGAGATTGAACAATGTTATGAACTGCTCAGCAAATCTCAACACTTCACCGCATCACCATCTCAACCCATCAACACCTCAACCCATCAACACCTCACCACCTCAACATCTCAACCCACCACAACAACACCTCACCATCTCACCATACACCCCCTCTACGGCAACCTCTCGTCTGAAGATCAGCGCCGTGCCATCGCCCCGTCTGCACCCGGCGAGCGCAAGATTGTGATAGCAACACCCATCGCCGAGACATCAATCACGATTGAGGGCGTGCGCGTGGTGATTGACGCAGGACTATGCCGACAAGTAGTGTTCGACGCACGCACCGGACTGAGTCATCTTGAGACCGTGCGCATCAGCATGGACATGGCTACGCAGCGCATGGGACGTGCAGGTCGTGTGGCTGAAGGTGTGTGCTATCGTCTCTGGACGAAAGCGTCGGAGCATCTTATGGCTGAACAACGCAAACCAGAGATTGAAGAAGCCGACCTTGCGCCGATGTTGCTCGACACGGCTGCCTTCGGCGAGAGCGACGCAGAGGCTCTGCCGTGGCTCACTATGCCGCCGCGTGCCGGTGTGTTCAAGGCTAAAGAGCTGCTCACTGCGCTCGGCGCCATCGACGAGAACGGCAATATAACGTCTATCGGAAAGCGCATGGCTACACTACCCTGCCATCCGCGTATCGCAAGAATGATTCTCGCAACAACCAATCTCACCACCTCAACACCTCAGGGGGTACACTTGTCTCCGCTCGGCTTTTGCCGCTTGCCAGAGCAAGAAGTGCACCAACAACACCTCACCACATCAACATCTCACCACAACAACACCTCTTTGGCTTGCGACATAGCCGCTCTGCTCGAAGAGAAAGACCCGCTATCCGAGACCGGCGGCACCGACCTCACGCTGCGCCTCTCCGCTCTGCGTACCGCACGCCGCAAGAAGCAGCTGGGCAGATGGCAGCGTATAGCGAAAATTGCAGCCGAGTATCGTCGCATGGCGCACACCGACGAAGACAACCGCGACCCGGCGCCGACGGAGGTAGGACTGCTTGTGGCTTACGCCTATCCTGAGCGCATTGCGCACAGCACGAACAGCATCGGCGGCTATAGACTTGCGAGCGGCGCAAACGTGCAACTGGACACCGCCGACCAGCAGTCGGCTCACTCGTGGCTTGCCATAGCGTCGCTCTACAGTGCGCCGGGCACAACGGGCAGAGTGTTTCTCGCCGCACCGATAGCCCCCGATGATCTCGAAAAAGAGTTCGTAAAGGAGGTGGACAACATCGCATGGGACACGAAGCAGGGCTGCGTGGTGATGCAGCGCGAGCAGCGTATAGGCAAGCTCATACTCAGTCAGAAACCGATACACGACGCCGACAAGGAGCACTTAAAGGGCATAGTGTGCGAGGCGATGAAGAAAGACGGACTGACGATGATGGCGTGGAGCGAGAAAGCCGTGGAGCAGGTGCAGCGGCGTGTGGCGCAGGTGGCGGCGTGGCATCCAGAGATGGCGTTGCCCGACGTGTCGACCGAACACTTACTGAGCACCGCCGCCGACTGGCTGCCGTTCTATCTCGAAGAAGGCGGACGCGTGAAGACGAGTGTGCAGGAACTGAGAAAGCTGAATCTTGCGGAGATAATATGGAACATTCTGCCGTACGAGGCGAAGCTGGAGGTAGACCGGTTGGCACCGACACACATCGAGGTGCCGACGGGTTCGCACATACGCATCGACTACCGTTCGGGTGCCGAAGCGCCGGTGCTGAGCGTGCGTCTGCAGGAGTGTTTCGGCATGGAGCGCACGCCGTGTGTAGACGACGGCAGGCAACCGCTTCTTATGGAACTGCTCTCGCCGGGCTTCAAGCCGGTGCAACTGACGCAAGACCTCGCCAGTTTCTGGCAAGGCACATACTTCGAGGTGCGCAAGGAGCTGAGACGCAGATACCCAAAGCACTACTGGCCCGAAAACCCGCTGGAGGCAGAGGCTGTGAGAGGCGTGAAAAGGAAGTGAACTGCTAACATAATAACATAAAAAGAGTTTTAGTACGCCTTGATGCGGTATATCACGCCAAGTTCCACACGGTCTGTATTATAATCGGTGAGTCCGCAGCGGCGTGTGTAGTCGTACTTGCGACCTGCGTACGAAAGGAACAGGCGGAAGTCCTGCTTCTTCACGGGGAAATACTCCAGACTGCCCACATAGCCATAGCTGCGACGATAGTTGTGCAGATGTTCGTATTCGCTCACAGAGGTTGTGCCGTATATGCCCTTCAGCTGAAGGTTCCAGGAGGGCGCAAACTGCCAGTCGGCCTTTGCGGTGAGCGTGTGATACTTCACCTTGCCGAAGTGGAACGTTGAGCCAGATTCGTCGTCGTCGACTATTGCGGGCATTAGTTCGGATGTGGCTATGCCAAGGATATCGAGCTGGTCGAACGCGCCCATATAGTCGAGGTAGCACTGGAATTTTGGCAGGTTGAGCTGCTGACCGAGCGTCACCATGCGACTCAGCTTGCCCTTAGCCAGCGACTGCAAACCGCACGACCAGCGCGTGTTGAGCTTTCCGCCGAACATCGATCCGTTCCAGTTGAGGATATAACAGAACGGTGCACTCGACTTCTTCAACTGCTTCTGCGAGATGCCTTCAAAGACGTATGGCGACGCGCCGTATATGTCGGAGAACTTCTTTTGGTATGTGTTGCTCATCTCGAAGGCGAACTCGTGGTTGGATACGGGACGAAAGCTCACCATCACACCAGTCATGAAGTCGCCCATGTGGCTCACGATGTCCGAGTATTCGTAGACGTATATCGGGTTCTCGTCGAACTCGTATCCGCCCCACAGCTGCGCCAACTTGCCACCGGCAACGGTGACTTTGTCGTTGATGTTGTAGCCCACCATCATGATGTCGGTAGCCTCGGCGAAGTTGTCAAAGCTCTGTCCCTTTGCCGACTTGTTAAGACAGTGGCGCAGACGATAGAAGAGCTTGTCGTTGATGGTGCCTTTGAACTCGAGACGCAGCTGGCGGTTGGCGAAACGCGACTCCCACTGGTCGGTACGGCTGTCGTGCTCCGACTTCACCGAGCCGGCGAAGTTGACGTAGATATTGAAGGCATCGTGACGTTTCTCGAGCTTAGTGATGCGCTCGGCTATCGACTCAAAGCCCTCGTCGTTGCCGCCCATAAGCGTGTTGTTACCTTGAGCTGAAGCGCCCACCGAAAAGAAGAGTGAAGTTATTGCAAGCAAAATCCGTTTTTTTGTTCTTATGTTAAACATATTAGGTTATTATGAAATGATAAAGATGAGTTGTTAAATAATTTGTTGCTTTATTGAAATGTATTACAAAAGTACAAAAAAATATTGAATAACCTTTCTTTTGCCAAAAACAATCGCTCGTTTCAGATTTTTTCTGTAATTTTACACTCTTAAAAACAATATAAATTGCATTAATACAGAATATGAAAAGCTTACTTATAGAGGACACTACCGTAGACGAGCGTATGCAGATTGTGAAAGAAGCGCTCGGCGGATTCGGCAATTGCGACTGCGAAGGCATCGACATGGACGATATGTACGACGACTATATCTTCGGCAGACGCGAACTGGCTGACATCAACCGCGAGTTCAGTCAGCAGCACGCTGGCGCCGTAAAGGCTGAAGACCGCGAAAAACCTTCGGGATGCGTAATGCACTAAACAGAAAACAACAAAAAACATACAACGAACTATAGGAAAATGGAACTGATACTGAAATACTTCCCTAATCTGAGCGACACTCAGCGCGAGCAGTTCGCTGCATTGAAGGCTCTCTACGAGGACTGGAACAGCAAGATTAACGTCATCTCGCGCAAGGATATGGACAACTTCTACGAGCATCACGTGCTCCACTCGCTCGCCATCGCTCATGAGATTCGCTTCCGCGAAGGCACTAAGGTGCTCGACCTCGGCACGGGCGGCGGCTTCCCTGGCATTCCGCTCGCCATTAAGTTCCCCGATTGCCAGTTCAAGCTCATCGACCGCACGGGCAAGAAGATTCGCGTGGTGAACGAGGTGGCGCAGGCTATCGGACTGAAGAACGTGGAGGCTGAACAGCTTTCGGGCGAAGAAGAGAAGGCGCAGTACGACTTCGTGGTGAGTCGCGCCGTGATGCCTCTGCCCGACCTCGTGAAGATAATAAAGAAGAACGTGAACCGCAAGAACCAGCACAACGCGCTGCCTAACGGACTCATCTGCCTTAAGGGCGGCGACCTGCAGGCTGAGACAAAGCCGTTCAAGAACATCGTGAGCCTCACCGAGATTCACGACATGTTCAAGGAGGAGTGGTTCAAGGAGAAGTATCTTATTTACTTACCGCTTTGAAAAGTAAAAGAGTAAAAAAGTAAAAAAGTAGAAAGGTCTACAAAGGTTTAAAGAGGCTTAGAAAAGGCTTAGAAAGGCATAAAGAGGCTTATCCCCAAAAAGAAAAGAAACAATGCTCAATATAGAAACATTCACATGCAACATGCTGCAGGAGAACTGCTATGTTGTAAGCGACGAGACAAAGGAGTGCGTGATTATCGACTGCGGTGCATACACCGAGGCAGAGAAGCTCGCCATAGAGAAATACATCAACGAGAACGAACTGCTCCCCGTACATCTTATCGCTACGCATGGTCACCTCGACCATAACTTCGGCGACGCTTTCATCACCAGCACATACGGATTGCCGCTGGAGCTCGACGCATCTGACGAGGCTTACGTTCGCGCTGCCGACAAGCAGGCTGCGTTCTTCGGTATAGCTCTCACAGAGCCTATCGCTTCGGGCATCAAGCCGTTCACAGCAGGTGCTCACCTCAAGTTCGGTTCGCACGACATCGAGGTGATCGAAACACCGGGACACTCGATGGGCAGCGTGGTGCTCTACATCAAGGACGAGCGCGTAGCCTTCACCGGCGACACTCTCTTCCGCGGTTCTATCGGCAGAACCGACTTCGAAGGCGGCAGTATGCTGATGATTATACAGAGTCTGCGCATGTTCGTGCAGTTCCCCGACGACATCACATTGCTGCCCGGACACGGACCGAAGACAACAATGGGATACGAGTTGGCGCATAATCCGTATTTGGACCGATAAATGAAGGCAGAAAAGATAATTCTCGGCATCGACCCTGGCACGAACGTGATGGGATACGGCGTGCTGCGAGCCGTGGGCAACAAAGCCGAAATGCTGCACATGGGCGTGATAGACTTGCGCAAAGACCACGACCCGTACTTGCGTCTGGGCAAAATTCACCAGCAGGTGACTGCCATTATCGACCGCTTCCTGCCCGACGAGATGGCTATCGAGGCTCCGTTCTTCGGCAAGAACGTCCAGTCGATGCTTAAGCTCGGACGTTCGCAGGGCGTAGCTATCGCGGCTGCCGTGGGTCACAGCGTACCCGTACACGAGTACGCACCGATGAAGATAAAGATGGCGATAACCGGACAGGGTCAGGCTTCGAAGGAGCAGGTGGCGGCAATGTTGCAGCGTCTGCTGCGCATTGACGCCGACGAGATGCCGAAACTGATGGACGCTACCGACGCCTTGGGCGTAGCCTACTGCCACTTCATGCAGCAGGGCAATCCCGTGAGCGACACGCACTATAGCGGTTGGAAAGACTTCATCAACAAGAACCAGGACAAGGTGAGCCGCATCGGTCATTAAGCACGTTATCTATAATAAAATACACGTTTTATATAAATAAACAGAAAGCAAGTATGAAGAAACTGTTTTTAATATTGGCTCTCGTATGTATGTCGGTGGGCGCTTCGGCTCAGGAGATATACAACGAAGTGAAGAGAATAGAGAAAGAGGTGAAGGCTTTCGCTAACGACACCTCTAAAGACCTGGAAGCACGCAAGGTTGCTACCTTCAAATATGACGCCATCTTCTATCTTATCACAAAGGGCAGTCAGGAAGAACGCTTCAGCGAGTACGAACTTGGCGTGCAGACAAACGCTATGATCGAGTTCGTGAATCTCTTCGTGAGTCGTCTTAGCGAGATAAAGAAGGATAAGGATAAGGAGATGCTGAAGGCAAAGTTCCGTACAGCCACAATCAACAACTCGCTCTTCAACGATGTTGATAAAGAAGTGATATACAGCTATGTTGACAACGAGAACTACATAACCCAGTTCTCACTCGACACAGACTGGCCGAAAGCTTTGGCTGAGGTTACGGGCAAGTAATGCTCGGACATCCCGAATATATTAAGGGTGTATCAAAACTCTAAGTTTGCAGTTTTTGATACACCCTTTTTGTTTTATTATACGTCAACGTCCGCCTTCAGGACTTTCTCCGAACAGACGCAACTGACATTCTGTAGTGTTATCTCTTTCCACCATTATATTATTTATTGTACGCGCGTACATTGTTCTTTCGCCCGACTTTGCAGCGATCTTCAATGTGAGTGGCTTGCCGTCGGCGTGTGGAAAGGTATAGAGTTCGTAAACCGACTTGCCTTTGTATGCTGCGGGCTCAACGCTGCATACTTCGGTCTGACGCGAGTTTACATTGCCGCCGCCTGTAGACGGATCGAGCGTACTGCTGCCACCTGTGTAGAAGAACTGGAGCGAGTCTATTTCCTGAGGTGTGGCGTCGTTGATGGCTACACGCAGCTTTGCGACGACACGTCGCAGCGTTATGTCGTACGTACAGTTGCCGTTTACGTTGTACTGGCCGTAAAAGCAATAGGTATCGGTGAGCTTGTTCTTCTTGAACTTCACGGTGTTCGGCTTGGAGATGGTAGGCGCATCTTTGCCGTTCTCGGCTACGAACACGAAAGAATACGTACCTTTGGGCACTGCCAGCGCCACTTTTCCGAAGTCTTTGTCGGTGCTTAGCTGCGTAATGGTGCGATAGTTGCAGCGCTCACCGTCGGCATCGAACACCGAAAAGCTCAAGCGCTTGCACACATCTCTCAGCGCCGTAGACCCTGCACTTGCCGACTCTACGCCGAGAACATTGAAGCGTACGGTGACGGTCTTCGCCTTGTCATCATTGTTGTCCTTGTCGTTCTTGTTGTCAACCACAACATCTTCTGTCTCTTCGCCGTCTTCTGCGAACGGCTTTTCGCAAGAAGCTCCGACAAGCATCACGGCTGCGATGAAGAACCGCACCAAAACATTCTTTATATTCATAGGTTGTAGTTTAAAAGGTTTGTATCAAGGTTGCAAGTGGTAACTATCTTTGCCGTTACCACTTGGGCTTTCTTCCCTTATATCCGCCCTTCTTGTTGTCGCGACTGTTAGGATTGCTGCGATTGTCGCGAGCATTATAGCCGTTGCGAACGTCTCTGTTGTTACCAGAACGAGCGTCTCTTCCGTTATATCCGTCACGAGCATCGCGACCATTGCGACCCTTGCGAGGTTCGCGTGAGTTGAACTCATCTCTATTGTCGCAGCGTTCGAACTCGGGGCGTCGGTTGTTGCCGAAGTTGCGGCCATGATTAGGTGCTGGCACACCAGCGTAGAGTTTCTGAATGAGGTCTGCTCTGCCGATGCGGCGCAGTTCCTGCTCGATAGCTCGGCGCTCCTCGGGTTTATACCAGAAGAAGAACTGGCGCTGTGCGAGTTTCTCGCGCGGAGTCTTGGCGCTGAACACCGGTTCCAGAGTATAAGGGTCGTAACCCGTATACCAAGTCTCGGTGCTGACGGTCATAGGCGTAGGCGTGAAGTCCTGCACCTGCTCCAGGTGGAAGTCGAGTTGCTTGGTGAGCACCGCAAGTTCGGCCATATCCTCCTCGCGACAGCCCGGGTGCGAGCTGATGAAGTAAGGAATTATCTGCTGGTTGAGATGCTCCTCACGGTTGATGCGGTCGAAGATGCACTTGAACTCGCCGAAGAGCTTGAACGACGGCTTGCGCATGAGCTTGAGCACAGCATCTGACGTATGCTCTGGCGCCACCTTGAGGCGTCCGCTCACGTGCTTGGTGATTAGTTCGCGTGTGTACTGTCGTGCTACGGCGTTGATGTTCTCGTCCTTGCTGCGATGGAGCAGCAGGTCGTAGCGCACACCGCTACCGATGAAGCTTTTCTTTATGCCGGGCAGAGCGTCGACAGCGTGATATATCTCGAGCAGCTTAGAGTGGTCGGTGTTGAGGTTGGGGCACACCTGCGGATGGATGCACGACGGGCGCTTGCATACGGCGCAGGCTTTCGGGTTGTTGCCGTGCATGCCGTACATGTTAGCCGACGGACCGCCGAGGTCGGAGAGGTATCCCTTGAAGTCGGGCATCTCTATCACCTTCTTCACCTCCTCCACGATGCTGCGCTTCGATCGGCATGCAATGAACTTGCCCTGATGCGCAGAGATTGTGCAGAAAGCGCAACCGCCGAAGCATCCGCGATGCAGATTGACCGAGAACTTTATCATCTCGTAAGCCGGTATGCGCTTGCCCTTATACTTAGGATGCGGCAGGCGGGTGTAAGGCAGGTCGAACGAGTGGTCGAGCTCTTCGGATGTCATAGGCGGATAAGGCGGATTGACAACGGCGTACTTGTTGTCGACAGCCTGCAGCAGTCGCTGTGCGTGCATCTTGTTCGACTCCTCCTCGATATGTCGGAAGTTTTCTGCCTGCGCCTTCTTGTTGCGCAAGCACTCCTCATGGCTGTGCAGCACTATGTCGTCGGCGCCAATGCCGTTAGGGACCTCGTCCTCGCGGCAGAGATAAACGGTCTGCGGAATGTCGTGAACGGCGCTGATTGGCAAGCCTTCGGCGAGGTTGCGACAGAGCTCAACGATAGGTTTCTCGCCCATTCCGTAGATTATCATGTCGGCGCCCGAGTCGCAGAGTATGCACTTCTGCAGCGAGTCCTTCCAGTAGTCGTAGTGCGTCAGGCGGCGCAACGACGCCTCGATGCCGCCGAGCACGACGGGCACGTCGGGGAAGAGCTGCTTCAGAATCTTTGTATATACAATGGTAGGATACTCCGGGCGGCAGTCGTGACGACCGTCCGGGCTGTACGCGTCTTCGGAGCGCAGGCGCTTGCCGGCTGTGTATTTGTTCACCATCGAGTCCATGCATCCCGGCGCTATTCCGAAGAACAGATTGGGGCGACCCAGCTTCTTGAAGTCGCGGAAGTCGCCGTGCCAGTCTGGTTGCGGAACGATAGCCACGGTGTAGCCCGCAGCCTCAAGTGTACGACCAATCACTGCGGCGCCAAACGAGGGATGATCCACGTAGGCGTCGGCAGAGAAGAGAATGACGTCGACGGAATCCCATCCACGCAGTTCGATTTCTTTCTTTGTAGTAGGCAGCCAGTCGGTGAGCCTGTATTCTTTCATTGTATATTGTTTTCGTTATTAAATAGCCCGCAGGGAGATTACTGTGCGTTCTCCGCCGGAGCTTCTCCTTCTGCGTTCTGCTCGGTGTGAGCCGCAGCCCACTCGCGGTAGAGCGCAATGAGGTTCTGCAGTCCGAGAGCCTTCATATTGTTGTTGTAAATCACGTCGAGGCAGAGGTCGAGCAGGTTCTTGTCGTTCTCAACGGCGTTCTCCAAGAGCGAGCGCACGTGGAACTTCAGCTTGTCGAGCACCGGCTCGTCTACGAATCCGTTACTGTCTACCAATGCGTCGAGCAGCGAATACTTTCTTATTGTCTCGAGATGGTTATCACTAATCTCCACACTTCTTGTGCCTGAGGCGTTTGCTTGAATTTTATACATGGCAATTCGTTTTTTGGTTATTATTACAAAATTAATTAAAACGGCTGACATAACCAAAACAATTCGTTTTTTTATCGAATGAATATACGATATAGCCTAAAGAGGCTTAATTTATGTAAAAAAAAGCGTCCGATATACCTCCACATATAATAGTTTTATTACTTTTGCAACATAATATAATACGATTATGAAGAAATTTTTGATAATGTCAGTAATGCTCATGGCAAGCGTATGCTTCGCTATGGCTCAGCAGAATCAGGCTTCGATCAAGTTCGACAAGATGATTCACAACTTCGGCACATTCTCTGAGGACCAGCCTACACAGAAGTGCGTGTTCACCTTCACCAACGTAGGTACAGCGCCGCTCATCATCAACCAGGCTGTGGCAAGCTGCGGATGCACCATTCCTTCGTACACCAAGGCTCCTATCAAGCCGGGCGAGAAGGGCGAGATAAAGGTGACATACAACGGCACCGGAGCGTTCCCCGGCCACTTCAAGAAGACTATCACCGTGCGCACCAACGGCGTAACAGAGCTGACACGCCTCTACATCGAGGGCGTGATGAGCGAGAATAAGAAATAAACAGACAAGCATTATAAACCTATACTGGGTGGGGAGAGAAACAGAAAGACGTTCTGCTCCCCACCCTTTTTCATTTAAACACGTACACTTATGATATTCTATTTCTCAGGAACCGGCAACACGAAGTGGGCTGCAAGCAAGACAGCCGAAGCGCTCGACGACCAACTCATCGACATAGCCGCAACGCTAAAGCACGCCGACGGCGGCAGCACGTTCTGCTACGAACTGAAAGACGACGAACCGATAGGCTTCTTCTTCCCCGTACACGGATGGCGCCCGCCGTTGATAGTGAAGGAGTTCGTAAGCCGACTGCGCCTCAGTCAGGCCGACCGCTTCTGCTACGTGGTGTGCACGGCGGGCGACAACGTGGGCGAGGCTGTAGACATTCTGGAGAAAGACCTGGCGGCGGTGGGCATCACCGTGCACAGCGCAATATCGCTCATCATGCCCGAGTCGTACGTCGGACTGCCATTCATGGACGTAGACAAGCCCGAGAAGGAGGCGAAGAAGAAGCGCGAAGCCGACGAGAAACTCTCATGCTTCATCGAGGACATACGACAGCGACGCCACGGCGTGCGCGACATTCTCATGGGCAACTGGCCGCGCATCAACAGCCGACTCATCGGCGATGTGTTCATACGATGGATTATCAAAGACACGCCGTTCCGCGTTGACCCCAACCGCTGCATCGGCTGCGGACTCTGCACGCGTAACTGCCCCGTGGGCAACATGGATATGGACGAGAACAAACACCCGGTATGGCTGCACAACGGCAAGTGCCTCTCGTGCTTCGCCTGCTACCACCACTGCCCCACCCGAGCTATCGAGTACGGCGGAAGAACAAAGGGAAAAGGACAATACTACTTTGAAAAAGGGAAAAAGGATTTTTAAAAGTAAAAAAGTAAAAGAGTAAAAAAGTAAAAAGGACGTTTAAAATTAAAAGAGTAAAAAAGTAAAAAGAGCGTTTAAAAGTAAAAAGACTTATCTATAATAAAAAAAGTGGCAAAGGTCTCCGGCTCCGCAGCAGTCAATTCAACACATTAATCGTTATGGTTACCTGTGTTATTGCTTGCTGCGGAGGCCGGAGACCTCCGCCACTTTTATCGGACAGCGTACGCAATCCAAGCAGGCGGCGTTCGGAATCCAAGCGGACGGCGGACGGAATCCGATCAGGCGGCGTACGGAATCCGATCAGACGGCGGACGCCGTTCGCCAACAAATCAATATTCTCTTTCTCCGAAGATATACGTGCCTACGCGCACCATCGTAGATCGACACTCGGCAGCGATGTGATAGTCGTGACTCATTCCCCACGAACGCTCACAGAAAGCGTCGTCGTCGGCAAAGTAGCGCGCCTTCACCTCGTCGAAGAAGTCGGCTGCAAGCATGAACTCCTTGCGTATGAGGCTCTCGTCGTCTACGTGCGACGCCATCATCATCAGTCCGCATATCTGCACGTTATGCAGCTCGCGCCATTCGCCGCCCTCAAGCAGTTCGCGACACGCATCGAGCGACAGTCCGTACTTGGTCTCCTCCTCGGCAATGTGCAGCTCGAGCAGCACCTTTATAGTGCGTCCGTGCGCAGCAGCCTGCTTGTTTATATCGCGTAGCAGCTTCAGCGAATCTACAGCGTCGATCATCGAGATGTACGGCGCTATATACTTCACCTTGTTGGTCTGCAGATGTCCTATGAAATGCCACTCGATGTCCTTCGGCAGCACCTCCACCTTGCGCGACAGTTCCTGCTCGCGACTCTCGCCGAACACGCGCTGTCCGGCGTCGTACGCTTCCTTTACGTATTCGGCAGGATGAAACTTACTGACAGCCACAAGTCGTACGCCTTGAGGGAGGCTGTCCGTCACCTCACGAAGTCTGTTTGCAATGCACATACCTTACGGAGTTAATTGTTGATTGTTAGCGGCGCGTAGCGGAAAGCTAATGCCGTAGGTTTCTACTATTCGCTATGCTTTAGCCTTCAAACTCGGGCTTGTCGTTCTTCTCTTCCTTCTTAGCGGGCGCGTTGTGCTCAAACACTTCCATGATCTTTGTCTCAGAGATGTTGACAATTACATAGTCGATGGCAGTCTTGTCCATTGAGTCCTCGATATTCTTCACTGCTGCGTTGAAGTTAGCAGCCTGCACGAGGAAGTTGACAGCCGAACGCTTCTCCTTGCCAGTCTTCTCGTCGATAATGATGAACGAAAGCTTAGCCTTGTACCAGTGGTCGTCGGTTTCAGAGTCGCTGAAGAAAATCTCGCCATAAGCAGCCGGACTGATAGCCTTCACCTCGAATTCGCCCGTAGCGAACGGCTCCATCTCCTTGGTGATAGTCTCTTCAGCCTCGCCAAAAGTCAAAGCGTCTACTACATACACCTCACTTACCTTCTTCTGTCCATCCTCTGTCTGACGCTCGTAGCGTACTGTGGTTTCAAACCAGTTTGCTGTTCTTGATCTCATTATTCTTTTACGTTTATTGTTTTTCAATCACTTTAATTACGGACGGCAAAAGTAATAATTAATTCTGAGATATGGAATAAACACGCCTGATAAATAATAATTTTTAATCACAATGGAGCGCCAGGATGCGAGGAAACGTGAGATTAGGGCACAAAAAAAGGAGCTTCATTACTGAAGCTCCTCTTAGTTGGCGGTGCGTACGAGACTCGAACTCGTGACCCCATGCGTGACAGGCATGTATTCTAACCTACTGAACTAACGCACCAATGGTTTGGTTTTGTAAGGAACGTTGGCGGTGCGTACGAGACTCGAACTCGTGACCCCATGCGTGACAGGCATGTAT
>ERZ1673734.519-NODE-519-length-31983-cov-14.551867_pt1 | contig 31983 bp, 28 predicted proteins | sample MGYA00580199_ERZ1673734 | MGnify/ENA primary metagenome ERZ1673734 (study PRJEB41218, sample SAMN15661742) | gut metagenome | host: Homo sapiens | place: Canada: London | collected 2015-08-20/2019-03-30 | study: EMG produced TPA metagenomics assembly of...
AAAGGACAGCCTTTCTTTTTTGAAGGGGGGGTGCGCTCCGCTGCAGCGCACGCACCGTAGGCGCGCACGTTTGCGGAGCGAGAAGAATAAATCTCCACGCGCATGTCGCGGCGATTTATGATTAAAATTTTTTCGCGCCGTGCGCGGCGCGAAACTCTGCGAGGCTTAACTATGATGTAAGTCTTTGCGTCAATTGTAGTGCGGAGGGTCTGTTTTCTGCCTGTGGGGCAGAAAATGCGGCGCGAAGTGCCGGAGCCTGTTTGCCGCCGTAGGCGGCAAATGCGGCGGGGTGCGCAGGCCTGTTCGCCGCGGTGCGGCAAATGCTGTGTGATAGATTTTTGCGGAAAGCGCCGCGGGTCGAGAGATCCGCGGCGCTTTCTTATTTTTTGATGTCCAGGACGATCTTGCCGCAGGTGCGGCAAAGGTGGGCGATAGGGCGGTAGACATCGGATGCTTTGCAGACGAAGAAATCGTTTCCGGTCGGGAGAGAGGTCATCTTGAACGGCTCTTCCGTCCACAAAAGCTCGTAGCCGCTGCCGCCGCGCAGGTAGCCGGACTCCATCTCTTTTGCACAGTAGGGGCAGTTCATGCGAAATCTCCTTTCTTTTTCCACAGGATGTTCTTCTTGTACGCAGTCTCTCACTTCCAATGCTTTCGCCTTAAATTTACCATTTTTACCGGAAAATGGCAAGATTTGCCTGCACAAAATGCTTGACAGGCGAAAATTTTCGGCTATAATTTGAAATTGATTTTCATTTTCAAATTCAGGAGGCCACTATGGCGACCTATACGACCAAACAGCAAAAGGCAGTGCTCGACTGCCTTTCTGAGCGCGCGGACTCGCCGGTCAGCGCGGCGACGATCGTCGACGCGCTGCGCGAGCAGGGCGAGCACATCGGCATCGCGACGGTGTACCGGCAGCTTGAAAAGCTTGAGCGGCAGGGCAGCGTCCACAAGGTCACGACAGACGAGGGCGCGTACTATCAGTTCTGCACCCACGGCTGCGCATCGGACTGCTGCCTCTTTAAGTGCGAGCGCTGCGGGCGCATCGTGCACCTCGACTGCCACCAGCTCGCGCCGCTCTACGAGCATTTGGAGCATGAGCACGGCTTTTCCATCAATCCCCGCAAGACGATGTTCTACGGCCTGTGCCGCGAGTGTCAGGAGGGCGCATGAAACGCATTGCTTCCTTTTTTTTGGCGCTCGCGCTGGCATTTTCCCTCACCGCCTGCACCGTGCCTGTGGAAAAGGCGGACGACGGCAAAATCCAGATCGTCGCGACGCTTTTCCCCTATTATGACTTCGCCCGTGCCATCGTCGGCGACCGCGCGGACGTCACGCTTCTGCTCTCACCGGGGCGCGAGGCGCACAGCTTCGAGCCCACGCCGCTCGACGCCGTCACGATCTCCGAATCCGATGTTTTCCTCTACAACGGCGGCGAGGGGGAATACTGGGTCGACAGTATGCTCGACGCTGCAGGCGAAAATATCGCCGTCATCGCCCGCATGATGGACTACGTCGACGCGCTCGACGAGGAATACGTCGAGGGCATGCAGGGCGCGGACGGCCATGACCACGACCATGAGCATGGCAGCCACGATGACCATGATGACCATGACCACGATCATGAAGAAGATGAGCACGACAGCGACGAGGTCGAATACGACGAACACATCTGGACGTCGCCGAAAAACGCCGTTGTCCTCTGCCGCGCCGTCTGCGACGCGATCTGCAAGGCTGATCCCGCAAATGAGGACTTCTACCGCGCGAACTGTGATGGCTACTGCGCGCAGATCGAAGCACTCGACGCACGCTTTGTCTCTCTCTGCGAAAGCGCGCCGCACAAGCTCCTCGTCTTCGCCGACCGCTTCCCGATGCTCTACTTCTGCCGCGAATTCGGCCTGGATTACCGCGCAGCGTTCCACGGCTGCTCGGGCGACACCGAGCCGTCGCTCGCGACGATCAAGTACCTCATCGACAAGGTGGAGGACGAGGACATCCCCGTGGTCTACACCATCGACTTCGGCACGAAAAAGGTCGCCGCTGTGGTGAGTGAGTGCACCGGCGCAGCGGTCGACACCCTGTATTCAATGCAGACCGTCTCGCGCGCGGATTTTGACGCGGGCGAGACCTACCTCACGCTCATGGAGCGCAACTACGAAGCACTCAGAAAGGGGCTCAACGAATGAATGAATCGCCCATCGTCCTCGCGTGCGAGGACGTCACGCTCGGCTACGAGCACAAACCGCTCCTGGAGCACCTGACCCTCACCGTCCGCGCGGGGGACTACCTCTGCATCGTCGGCGAAAACGGCAGCGGCAAATCGACGCTGCTGCGCTCACTCCTCGGGCTTCTCTCGCCCCTCGCGGGCAAGATCGACTGCCCCGCCCAGCGCGAGGGCCGGCTCGGATATCTGCCCCAGCAGACGCCCACGCAGCGCGACTTTCCCGCAACGGTCACAGAGGTCGTGCTCTCGGGCTTTTCGAACCGCCGCGCGCGCTTTTTCTACACGGCAGAGGAACGCTCGACGGCGCTGATGAACCTCGGCAAGCTCGGCGTGCTGGAATTAAAGGACAAGTGTTACCGCGAGCTCTCGGGCGGGCAGCAGCAGCGCGTGCTGCTTGCGCGCGCCCTGTGCGCGGCAAATGACCTGCTCATCCTCGATGAGCCTGTCACGGGCCTTGACCCCGCAAGCATGCAGGACCTCTACAAAACGCTGCGCTATTTGAACGAGCGCGAGGGCATGGCCATCATCATGGTCACGCACGACATTGAAAACGCCCTGCGCGAGGCCAAGCACATCCTCTGCATCGACCGCGCGGGCTGCTTTTACGGCACGGTGGGCGAGTTTTTATCGTCGCCCGCCGGCAAACGGTTTGGAGGTGAGCGCGCATGAAGCTGCTTCTCTCGATGTTCGCCTATCCTTTCATCGTGCGCGCGTTTGTTGTCGGCATTTTGGTCTCGCTGTGCGCGTCGCTGCTCGGCGTGCCGCTCGTTTTGAAGCGCTACTCCATGATCGGCGACGGGCTGAGCCACGTGTCGTTCGGCGCGCTGTCGGTCGCGGTGGCGTGCGGCTTCGCGCCGCTGTGGTTTTCCATCCCCGTTGTGGTCATCGCGGCGTTCATCCTGATGCACGTCGCGGAAAAGAGCCGCGTCAGCGCGGACGCGATGATTGCGGTGTTCTCGGCCTCGGCGCTCGCCATCGGCGTCATCGTCACCTCGCTCACGACCGGCATGACCACGGATGTCGACAGCTATATGTTCGGCAGCATCCTCGCGATGTCGCGCTCGGACGTCATCCTGAGCGTCACGCTCGCGCTCTGCGTGCTCGCGCTCTACATTCTCTTCTACCACAAGCTCTTTTCCGTCACGTTCGACGAGTCCTTTGCCCGCGCGACGGGCGTGCGCGTCGGCACGTACAAGACGATCCTGTCCGTTCTAACGGCGCTCACCGTCGTGCTCGGTATGCGCATGATGGGCGCGATGCTGCTCTCGAGCCTCATCATCTTCCCGGCGCTGTCCGCGATGCGGGTGTTCAAGAGCTTCCGCTCTGTCGTGTGCTTTGCCGCGGGGCTCTCGGTCATGTGCTTCTGCCTCGGGCTCACGGGGTCGTATCTGCTCTCCACCCCCGTGGGCGCGACGGTCGTCGTCTGCGACCTTGCGGCGTTCCTCCTCTGCTGCCTGATCGGCCGCAGACGGGGATGACCCACTTCTTAAATTTTCTGAAAGGCTGCGCCTGCAAACTTGCAAAGCACAGCCTTTCATGTTATGTTGATGGTAGTAGCCTGTTCCATACTCCATTGAAAAAATCTGCAAAATTGTGACACTTTTTTGCATTTTCTGCGTCTAATAGAGTAGAAGTACTTTCGAGGAGGTTTCCCCATGAAGAAAAAACGGCTTCTCCCCCTCGGCATTCTGGCCGTTCTCGTCCTCGCAGCTTTGATCTACACGCGGCCGATGACGCTTGAGGCGATGTTCGGGCTGGATATCACGCAGAGTGAACTGGTATACACTGACTATCTTACGGTCTCCATCGACGAACCGGGCCGCAGCGTGGAAAGCTCAGAATGGCTGCGCGGCGAGGAGCGCACGGAAACGCTGATTTCACTTCTCTCACAACAGAAATTCCGCCGCTCGCTCCGAAACCTCCTGCCGTTGGAGACGACGAGCGATATGCCGCAGAATAATTTGATCTTTGACGCCGACTTTTCCTTCAACGACGGGCAGGATTATCTTTATTTTCAAAGCTCTTTTGGCCAGCTGAACCTTTTCTCCACCACCGGCAATAACCTCATGCTCTGCACCACGAGCCGTCAGAAGGAATTTTTGCAGCAGGTCTATGACATGCTCTCTTCTGACACTCCGTAACAATCAGGAGGTCATTTTTATGAAAAGACGACACATTGTTCTCCTCGGCATTCTGGCTGTTCTCGTCCTCTCAGCTTTGATCTACACGCGGCCGATGACGCTGCAAGAGATCGGCAAGGTGGATATCGCACAATGCGAATCCGTTTCCGGCTATCACCTCCGCTGCCCGGAGGTGGAGGACACATACTTTGAGCTTTCCGCAGACGACGAGCGCTTCTCGCAGCTTGTCGGGCTTTTTGCGCGGCAGAAATTCCGCCGCTCTCTGCTCAGCTTTCTGCCGCAGGGCGGCACGGTGCGGCAAACGCAGGATGGCGACATCCGGTGGGAGGTCTGTTTCAACTTCGGCCTGACCGATTTCCCAGACGGCAGCACCGGCAGCGGTACGTTTCTTCAGTGCAGGAACTTTTTCGGCGTTCTGCGCATTTTCAATGCCGTCGAGGATGAAACGCTTCGCTGCACCGTAAGCGGGCAGGACGAATTTTTACAGCAGGTCTACGACATCATCTCCGCCGAAGCATAGCTCGTTCCATATTTTATTACAACAGGAGGAATTATTATGAAAAAATGCGTTTCCATTCTCGTCGGCGTTCTTGCCGTCATCGCCGCGGCGGCCGCCGTCCTCGTCGCGCTCGACCGCTTCCGCAAGCAGGCCGACGAAGACCCGAACGACTTTGAAGACTGAAAAAGGAGAGGCTTTTGCCTCTCCTTTTTCAGTCTTCTTTTAAATCTCTTTCGCCTTGGCAAGCATCAGCTTTGCGCCCGTTTTGGAGCAGAGCGTGATCTCGCCCGCGTAGCCGTCGAGGCGCGCGGCCTCGTCAGCCTTGAGCTCGACGCTCTCGTCGCCGACGATGACGTGAACCTCGCCCACGCCGCAGTAGATGAGCATCATGCCCTCGCTGCCGTGGACGGTCTTGTGCTCGAGCGCCGCAAGGTGCTCGCCGCGCATCCTGCCCTCGCACTTGCCCTTGCGGAGCATGAGGTTGAAGTCGCGGCAGCGGCCCCAGGAGTGCGTGTCGTCGCCGCCGTCGAAGCGGTGGACCTCGTAGGGATTCAGCGTCAGCTTTTCGCCGCCGTTGTGATTGAGCTCGATCGTGCCCTCAAGTGTCGAAATGAGGCGCTCATAGTCGGGCAGGGCCGTAAAATCGGACTCTGCGTCCTCAACGGTCGCAGAGCTGAGTCTCCACAAAAAGTCGCGGTCTGCGTACACCGCACTCGCGGGCGCGATGCCGAGCTGGGTCGTCAGGCCGCCGGACCACTTGGTCGTAATGTAGTCACTCGGCGTTAAATGCTGGATGGTCATGGAAATACAACTCCTTTGCAAACTGCAAATGGCTTCGGTGTGCGCGCACCGAAGCCATTTTTGATGAATCTTTTCGTTTAGCCCTCGATGAGCTTGACGATCTCAGCGTAGCACTCGTCGGCAAGGGGCAGAGCGTGCGCGAGCAGGGCCTCGCCCTTGGCGCGGTACTCAGCAGCGAACTCCTGATCCTTCAGGGAGCCGACGTTGATGAGCACGTTGAGCCATGCGCCCTGGATACCGGCCTTGAGGGACAGGAACGCAACGCCCAGGTCGCTCGCGGAGGTGTCGTTGAAGCGGCCCAGCAGGGACTGTGCAAGCGTCAGGGTCTCGTCGATGAGCTCCATCATCTCCATCGGGGTCTTGGTGCAGCCCTTCAGGCCCTCCTGGATGGCGGCGGAGCGGGCAGCCTTCTCCTCGTCGGTCGCCTTGGGCATACCGAATGCGGCGGAGACGACGTTGAACGCCTCGGTGTCGCGGTCCATAACGTCGAGCAGGCGGGTCTTGAGCTCGTTGCCCTTCTTCTCGACCTCGGCAGCATGCTCGGCATACTCGGCATACTTCTTGCGGCCCTGGGTCAGGCCGCCGACCATCGCGGTCAGCGCGGCGCCGATGGAGCCATAGAGTGCGGCGCAGGAGCCGCCGCCCGGCGCGGGAGCATCGGAGGCAACGGTATCGGCAAAGCCGGTAACGGTCATATCAGCTAACTTCATCATGTTGAATATTTCCTTTCATCATTTCGCGCCGTTTTCGTCCCGCGCGGGCATCGCCGCACCTTTACGGTCTGCCGCCCCGATTGGGGCAGCCGAATGCACGCGCAGAGCGCAATCAGCGTCGCAGACTTTGCCGCCTCCCGGCGGCAAATAGCTTTCATTCATCGCGGAGGACGACCTGTGCGTCCGCAGCGATACTTCGCAGCGCGCGACATGGTGAATGCCGCGCGCTGAAAATTCCACTCAAGGCGGCGAGCCGCCTTGAGTGGGCTCTCAAAGGAGCGGCAGCGCCGCTTCTTTGAATTTTTTATTCCATGTCGATCAGGTGATACTCCATGACCTGCTTCTTGCAGTCGAAGTCCTTGGCCTTGAGGTAGAACTCAGCGCAGTCGATCAGAGCCTTGGCGGGGGTCAGGCCGACGATCTCGCTCTCGATGACGCGGGTGCCGTAGCGCTCGGCGAGGGCCTTGATCATCTCATAGGTGACATACAGCGGGGTATCCTCGTAGTTGACCATGTTCATGGAGACCTGAGCGATGCCGCGGTCCTCGAGCATGAAGCCCATGGCCTTGCAGCTGCGGAAGCCGCCCGAAGAGCCGCGGATGACCTTGGCGATCTTCTTGGCGATCTCAACATCAGAGGTCTCGAGGTTGCAGTTGAACGCGACCAGCGGCATACGGGCGCCGATAGCGGTGATGCCGGCGGTGGGGTGGATCTTGCGCTCGCCGTAGTCGGGAGCCCAGTCGGGCTGCAGGAGCTTCTCGGGCATGCCCTCGAACTCGCCCTTGCGGCAGGTGGCGAGATTGCGGCGCTCGGGACGGGTGGCGCTGTCCTCATACAGGAAGGAGGGGACCTTCAGCTCGTCCCAGATACGCTGGGCAACGCGCTTGGACATCTCGACAGCTTCCTCAACGGTCACGTCCATCTGGGGAACGAAGGGGATAACGTCGGTAGCGCCCATGCGCTTGTGCTCGCCGTGATGCTTGTTCATGTCGATGCGCTCGGTGGCGACCTTCGTCAGCTGGAAGGCGACCTCCTCGATGGCCTCGGGAGAGCCGATGAGGGTGAAGACGCAGCGGTTGTGGTTGCCGTCGGTCTGGGCGTCAAACAGGGTGCAGCCGGGAACGCTCTTGGCGGTCTCGACGAGGGCGTTATAGGTGGCCTCGTCCTTTTCCTTGGAGCAGCTGAAATTGGGGATGCATTCGATCAACTTTGCCATGGTTGTTTTCCTCCGTCAATTTATTTTGTATCGTCATTTTGCTCAGACAGGCGCGCTGCGCCCGTCCATTTTTGTTCAGCGTCGCCATTATATCGCGGCCCAACGGGGGAGTAAACAGGTTTTCTTTCTCTTTTTTCAACGGCGGCTTAATTTTTTTAAGTCATCTTCTCCTCGACAAAGCGCTGCACACACGGGGCGCTGAGCACCGCGCTGTTCCATGCCAAAACGGCATACGAGCGGATCGGCAGACCGCGCACAGGCTTTGCCTTTAAAGGCGCGCCCGGATGCGTGCTGAGGATGGACTTTGGCAGAAAGCTGATGCCAAAGCCCGAGAGCACCACCTGCATCGCCATGGGCGTATCGTAGCAGTGGCAGGTCACATTCGGCGTAAAGCCGCTGCGCTGGCACTCCTGCACCAAAAAGTCGTTGTAGCTCCACAGGTCGTCCGAGCGCAGAAGGCACATCGGCACACCCTCGAGCCGCTCGATGGGCACCTCGTTCAGTTCTGGCGCGGGGTCCAGGTCCTCGCGCATGATGAGCTCGAGCTTATCCTCGCCCAGAATGCGCTCCTGCAATCCGCTCGGCTCGCGCGCGGCGGTGCGCAGGAACAGCGCATGCAGCTCGCCGCGGTTGAGCGATTCAATGAGCTCCTGCGGCGAGCCCACACGGATGAAGAGCTCCACCTGCGGATAGCGGCTGTGATATTCATTTATATAATGTAATGCGTACGACATCGCCGAGTAGATGACGCCGAGCTTGATGCGCCCGCTCATGCCCGTCCCCACGCTGCGCACGCTGTCCTCCACGCGGCGGATGTCCTGAAAGATCTGCTGCGTCTGCTGATACAGGCTTTGTCCCGCGTCGGTGAGGGACATGCCCTTGCTGCCGCGCAGGAAGAGCTGCACGCCGAGCTCTTCCTCGAGCTGCGCGATCTGGCGCGAGATCGGCGGCTGCGCCACGTGCAGCTCGCGCGCCGCGGCGGAGATGCTTTTCTCCTCCGCCACCGCGCAGAAGTATTCCAGCTGTCTGATCTTCATCGCTCGTCCTCCATGTCATACTTTTGTGGTATGGTATGCAGATAAATTAAGTACTTTTCATTATAGCATATCTTTGTTATAATGCAAGTTGTAAAGAAAAGCGAGAATTCTGTTTTCATTTTTATCGGTTTTTACAGAAATATTTTTATGAAAGTGAGGAACCCACCATGATCAATCTTGCAGACGATGCGATGACGATCAAGCTGGACTACGAGCTTCCCGAGTATCCGAAGTTCGAAGAGGGCTACCGTCGCGCACCCCGCCGCGAATCCCACCTGACCGAGGCCGATAAGGCGCTCGCCATCAAGAACGCCCTGCGTTACATCCACCCCGACCATCATGAGCAGATGGCCAAGGAGTTTGCGCAGGAGCTCGAAGAGCACGGCCGTATCTATGGCTACCGCTTCCGTCCCGAGGGCAAGCTCTACGGCAAGCCCATCGACGAATACAAGGGCAAGTGCATCGAGGGCAAGGCCATTCAGGTCATGATCGACAACAACCTCGACTTCGATATCGCTCTCTATCCCTATGAGCTCGTCACCTACGGTGAGACCGGCCAGGTCTGCCAGAACTGGATGCAGTACCGTCTGATCAAGAAGTACCTCGAGCAGCTGACCGATGAGCAGACCCTCGTCGTCATGTCCGGTCATCCTCTGGGTCTGTTCCACTCCCACAAGATGGCTCCGCGCGTCATCATCTCCAACGGCCTGATGGTCGGTACCTTCGATGACCAGGAGAACTTCAACCGCGCTGCCGCGCTCGGCGTTGCCAACTACGGTCAGATGACCGCCGGCGGCTGGATGTACATCGGCCCCCAGGGCATTGTCCACGGCACGTTCAACACGCTGCTCAACGCCGGCCGTCTGAAGCTCGGCATCCCCAACGATCAGAACCTCGCCGGCCGTCTGTTCGTCTCCGCCGGTCTTGGCGGCATGAGCGGCGCTCAGGGCAAGGCTGCTGAGATCGCCGGCGCTGCCTCTATCATCGCCGAGGTCGACGATTCCCGTATCGAGACCCGTTACACCCAGGGCTGGGTCAGCCACCGCACCGACTCTCTCGAAGAGGCCACCAAGATTGCTCTCGACCACCAGAAGGAAGGCAAGCCCTGCGCTGTTGCCTATTGCGGCAACATTGTCGACCTGCTCGAGTACCTGTACAACAACAACGTCCATGTCGACCTGATGAGCGACCAGACCTCCTGCCACGTGCCTTATGACGGCGGCTACTGCCCGCAGGGCCTCACGTTCGAGCAGCGCACCGAAATGCTCGACAAGGATCCAGACGGCTTCCGTGTCCTCGTCGACAAGACGCTGCAGCATCACTATGAGATGATCTGCAAGTTCCACGAGCGCGGCACCTACTTCTTCGACTACGGCAACAGCTTCCTCAAGGCTGTTTACGACTCCGGTGTGAAGAGCATCTGCAAGAACGGCGAGAACGACCTCGACGGCTTCATCTTCCCCTCCTACGTCGAAGATATCCTTGGTCCCTGCCTGTTCGACTTCGGCTACGGCCCGTTCCGTTGGTGCTGCCTGAGCCGCAACCCCGAGGATCTGCACAAGACCGACGTGGCTGCCGCCGAGTACATCAAGGCCCACAACCGTCGCTATCAGGACTACGACAACTATGTCTGGGTCCGCGACGCCGAGAAGAACAAGCTGGTCGTCGGCACCCAGTGCCGTATCCTCTATCAGGATGCCATGGGCCGTATGAACCTCGCGCTCAAGTTCAACGAGATGGTCCGCAACGGCGAGATCGGCCCCGTCATCCTTGGCCGTGACCATCACGACACCGGTGGTACCGATGCGCCCTTCCGTGAGACCTCCAACATCAAGGACGGCTCCAACATCATGGCCGAGATGGCGACCCAGTGCTACGCTGGTAACGCTGCCCGCGGCATGAGCTACATCGCCCTGCACAACGGCGGTGGTACGGGCATCGGCCGCGCCATCAACGGCGGCTTCGGTATGGTTCTCGACGGCTCCGAGCGTGTCGACACCATCCTGCGCATGTCCATGCCTTGGGATACCATGGTCGGCGTTGCCCGCCGCAGCTGGGCGCGCAACGAGAACGCCATGACCACTGTCGCCGAGTACAACAAGATGTACGAGGGTCAGGATCACATCACCATGCCTTACGTCGCGGACGAAGAGCTCTGCGAGAAGGCCGTGAAGGAATACATGCACTAAGAAAACACTTCAAAAAAGGGGCTTTTTACAAAGCCCCTTTTTTGAGCTGGATACACTCCGCTGCGCGCACTCGCTTTGCTCGCACACTTGCGGAGCGCAAAGAATCTTTCCGACGCACATGTCGTCGGAAAGATGATCTCAATTTATTTGCCGCCTGCGGGCGGCCTGGGCAGCCGTTGGCGGCTCTGCCGCCTTACGGATGCCGCGTACCCCTTGCGGGTAAAACTCTGCGAGGCTTTTTTGACAAGCCATCGAACAGGATGCTCTTTCCAACAGTGAGAAAGGACAACATTTACTATGAAAAAGTTACTGGTCAAAAACATCGGCCTGCTGGCGACGCCGGAGGGCAGATCCGCCCATCGCGGCGAGGAGCAGGGCAAGATCAAATTCTTAAAGAATGCGTGGGTGCTCATCGAGGACGGCATCATTGCCTCCGTCGGTACCGGCGCGGTTCCCGCCGTCGAGGGCGCGGAAGTCGTCGACGCGGAGGGCCACCTCGTCACCCCCGGCCTTGTCGACGCCCACACCCACCTCATCTTCGGCGGCTGGCGCCAGAACGAGCTGGGTCTTAAGCTCCACGGCGCAAGCTATCTCGACATTCAGAACGCGGGCGGCGGCATCCAGTCCACGACGAACGCCACCCGTCAGGCCAGCGAGCAGGAGCTCGCCGCCAAGGCCTCCAAGGCGCTCGACGAGATGATGGGCTTCGGTACCACCACGGTCGAGGCCAAGAGCGGCTACGGCCTTGCCACCGAGCATGAGCTCAAGGCGCTCGAGGTCATCAAGGACCTCAACGATCACCACCGCATGGACCTCGTCGCGACCTTCATGGGCGCGCACCTTGTCCCCGCGGAATATAAGTCCAACCGCGAAGAGTACGTCCGCCTTGTGTGCGAGGAGATGATGCCCAAGGTCAAGGAGCAAGGCATCGCCAAGTTCTGCGACGTCTTCTGCGAGGCCGACACCTTCACCGTCGAAGAGTCCCGTCAGGTGCTCGAAGCGGGTCTCAAGTATGGCCTGCGTCCCAAGATCCACGCCGACGAGATCGAGGCCATCGGCGGCAGCCAGCTCGCCGGTGAGATCGGCGCGATCTCGGCTGAGCACCTGATCGTCTGCCCGCCGGAGGGCATTGCCTCCATGGCCAAGGGCGGCGTCATCGCATGCCTGCTGCCCGCGACGAGTTTCAACCTCGGCGCGGTGTTCGCGCCCGCGCGCGACATGGTCAAAGCTGGCGTGCCCGTTGCAATGGCGACGGACTTCAACCCCGGCTCCTGCCCGTGCCTGAACATGCAGTTTGTCATCAACCTCGGCTGCCTCAAGTACAAGCTGACGCCGGAGGAGGTCCTCACGGCTGTCACGCTCAACGGCGCCGCGGCGATCGACCTTGCCGACAAGGTCGGCTCTGTCGAAGAGGGCAAGCTGGGCGACCTTGTCATCTGGGACGCGCCCGACCTCGACTACATCTGCTACCGCGTTGGCAGCAATCTTGCAAAAACCGTCATCAAGCGCGGCGAGATCGTGTGAGAGAACGGTAGAGGGAGAACATGATGGATCGGACTGACTACCAAATCCTCAACCTCCTCCAGGACGACAGCCGTTGCACGCTGCGCCGCATGGGAGACCTTGTGGGGCTGACGCCGCCCGCCGTGTCGGAACGCATTCGCCGGATGGAGGAAAGCGGCGTGATCCGCGGCTATCACATCGACATCGACCGCACGAAGCTTGACTGTAACATCACAGGCTTTATCTCCGTTGCGCTCGAGCCGGACAAGTACGACAAATTCTGCGATTTCTGCGCCTCGCAGAGCGCCATCATCAGCCACTATCACATGGTGGGTGAGTTCAACGCGCTGCTCCGCTTCGCCGTGCGCGACACGCAGCAGCTCGACCAGCTTCTCTCCCTCATCAAGAAGTTCGGCGACTCGCGCACCTCGATCGAGCTCAAGACGCTCTTCGACAGCAAGGAGATCCCGCTGCCGTAACACAACATTCCCTTTGCACCAAGCAGGGCGGCTTTGGCCGACTCCGCATAAGAAAACATGCGCCGTAAAAGGCAAATTTTGCACGGACTCCTTCGTTGCGCCGTCTTGCCATGCGTCAGTATGCCTGCGCCGTCGCGCCTCAGCTCCGCACAAAATTTGCTCTTTTTCGGTGCAAAGCAGTTTTGCCAATGAATTTTTGAGATGAAATCAGCTGAAAAAAACTCCCCATATGGCGTATGGGGAGTTTTTTTCGGTTGTATTTCAGCCAAAAAGGCGCAGGCAAAACCGCATGTTTTCTTATGCGGAGTCGGCCTTGGGCCGCCCTGCTTTTTTGCGCGCCGAATGTTCCCTTGCTTTTTTCGGGCCATTCCCGCGCATCTGTGTATTGCGAAGAAAGGCGAAAACTGCTATACTTTAATTTACTGAATGAGCATCATTGGGGGAGGGAATCTATCGTGCAGCTTGAACAGAAGCAGACGCTGAGCCAAAAGCTCGTGCTGACGCAGACGATGCGCCAGTCGCTCGACTGTTTGCAGCTCTCCGCGCCGGAGCTGAGCGAATACGTGCAGGAGGTCGCGCTCTCAAACCCGCTGCTCGACGTACAGTCCCCCACCTATTACGAGACCGAGCTCCCCAGCGAAACCGCGCCCGCCGAGCGTGAACCGCTCGAGGTTCGCGAGACGGACTCGTGGCGCGGCGTCACCTCCTCCGGTATGGAGGATGTGCAGGACTTCACCGCCTTTTTGACGCGCGAAAAAACGTTCCGCGACCACCTGACCGAGCAGATCGGGCAGATGAAGCTCGTCGACGACGAGCTTCTGCGCCTGTGCCGCTTTTTGATCGACTGCCTCGACGAGCGCGGCTATCTTGACTGCCCGCTTGAGGAGCTGTCCCGCGAATTCGACATCCCGCTCTTCTCGCTCGAGCAGGCGCTGTTTGCCGTGCAGATGCTCGACCCGCCGGGCATCGGCGCGCGGAACCTGTCGGAATGCCTGACGCTCCAGCTCGCGCAGGGCCGCTCGCTCGACCCGCTGGCGCTGAAGATCGCGCGCGATGGGCTCGAAATGCTCGGCAAGCGCAACTTTTCCGGCCTCGCCGCCCTGCTCGGCGTCAGCGTCGGTGAAGCCAGGGCCGCTGCGGCCAAGATACTCGCGCTTAACCCGATCCCCTCGCGCAGCTTTGCCGGCAGCGAGCAGATCGCCTATGTCGCCCCCGACGCGGAATTTTCCGTGCAGCAGGGCCAGCTCGTCATCGAGCTCAACGAGCGCATTCTGCCGCGCCTGTCCGTCAACGCCGAATACGCCGCGCTGATGAACACGAGCGACGACCCCGAGGTCCAGCGCTACGTGAAAGAAAAGCTCTCCGAAGCACAAGCCCTCATCAAGGGCGTCCACACCCGCTGCGACACGCTCATACAGATGCTCACGCTCATCGGGCGCGAGCAGCACGGCTTTTTCTGTGGCGGCGAGGCACTGCTGCCCGTGACGATGCAGCAGCTTTCCGAAAAAATGGGCGTCAGCACCTCCACCGTGAGCCGTGCGGCGCAGAATAAATACATTCAGTTCCAGGGCAGGATCATCCCCGTGCGCAGCTTTTTCACCACGGCGATCCGCCCCGACGCGGCAGTCTCGTCCCACGCGGTCAAGCAGCGGCTGCAAAGCCTCATTCGCGCAGAGGACCCGGCCGCGCCGCTCTCGGACGAGGCGCTTCGTCTGGCGCTCTCGGCTCTCGGCATCGAGGTCAGCCGCCGCGCCGTCGCCAAGTACCGCGCGGAAATGGGCATTCCGTCCTCGTCCCAGCGCAAAAAGCGCTGAGCGCAGGGCGCGATCCAATATTTTGTCAGGAGGAACATTCACTATGGCCAGCGTCTACGACCGCACCGACATCTACGACCTCTTCGACTCCCCGAAAAAGGATGCACAGACCCTCTCCCACTGGCAGGCCGTTTTCGACGGCAGGCCCATTCGCTCGGCGCTCGATGTGAGCATCGGGACGGGCTCGCTCACGCTGCCGCTCGGGCAGCTCGGCGTCTCGCTGTACGGCTCCGATTTGAGCGACAGCATGCTCGCGCGCTGCCGCAAAAAGGCGGACGAGCGTGGCATCGCCATCGACCTGCGGCAGAGCGATTTCCGCGACCTGACGTCTCATTTTGACCGCAGCTTCGACTGCGTGATGAGCACCGGCAACTCGCTTGCCTACGTGACAAACAACGAGATCACCGGCGTTTTGGAGCAGATGGACGCGCTCGTGGAGCCCGGAGGCTGCCTCTACTTCGACCTTCGCAACTGGGACCGTATCGTGGGGCAGAAAAAGCGTTTTTACTGCTACAATCCCGCCTTTCTGCCAAACGGCGACCGCGTGAACCTCATGCAGGTCTGGGACCATTTATCCGACGGCTCCATTGTCTTCAATCTTGTCTACACCTTTGAGCGCGATAACAAAATCTTCCAAAAAGAGCGTTTTGAGGAGCACTACCACCCCGTGCCGCAGAAATTACTGCTCGACAAGCTCACGCAGCTCGGCTATCAGGACATTCAGGTCAAGGCCTTTCCCGTGCAGTTCGGCGTGTTTGACATCGAAAACAGCGAGTGGTACTGTGTGCTGGCGCACAAAGCAAAATAATCGTTGCCTTTTTTCGCAAAAAGGGGCATGATAGGCGATAATATCGTGCGCGGCGGCCAGCGCCACGCGTTTCAACAGGAGGAAATTATCATGGACGGTATGAAAAATATCAGCAAGGCAGAGGTCCTGACCCTGCGCGATCAGGTCGCCTATCAGTCCGGTCAGGTCGTCAGCCGCACGCTGGCGCAGAACGAGCACGTGAGCGTCACGCTCTTCTCGTTTGACAAGGGTGAGGAGATCAGCACCCACGAATCCGGCGGCGACGCGATGGTCACCTGCCTCGACGGCATGGGCAGGATCACGATCGACGGCGTCGAGCACATCCTGCACGAGGGCGAATCCATCGTCATGCCCGCGCGTCACCCGCACGCGGTGTACGGACAGGAGCAGTTCAAGATGCTGCTCGTCGTTGTGTTCTGATCTTTTTATTTACCGAAAAGGTGCGAAAGCAGTCTGTTTTCGCGCCTTTACCGCAAGGTGGCGCATTATCGCGCCGCATGCTTCTTTGCGTGGCCTGAATGAAGCTTCATCCATCGGCCCAATTTTTCGCTTCCGATTTTAACATATCATTTTCTCATTGATACTTGACAAAATGTAATGGTATGGTATAATGATGCCAATTTTCGCAGCAAAGGAGGCGATCGTTTGAACACCATGGTTACATCCAAAAATGTCAATTTTGGAGTAAGCTGGCGACTGATCGTTGGCGTAGAGGGGCATTCGTCCGAATCTATGTCGTCGAAGCAGTCGGCAGCGGTTTGATCGACCTCATTTTCCAAGGCTCGGTTTGATTCGCTGCCTGCAATGATCGGCAGCATGGATCCGGTATGCTTCATTGATCTGGCAAAGCACTTGTGGAATGTTCCACAAGCATGGGAGTATCCCCTTGCAATGTCAGAGCGCGGGAACAGACCGGTTTTTTTGTTACCCGAATCATTCAGGACGGGGCATTTTTGCCCCACCGCCATGAAAGGAAATTTTTTACCATGAAACGCAAGCTCACCGTCAAGGAATACACCTATGTTGCCAGCATGCTCTTCGGCCTGTTTTTCGGCGCCGGCAACCTCATCTTTCCCGTGCACCTCGGCCAGATGGCCGGTTCCAACGTTTGGCAGGCCATTCTGGGGCTTCTCATCACGGGCGTGGGCCTGCCGCTGCTCGGCGTGGCCGCGCTCGGCATCAGCCGCTCCAACGGTCTTTTTGACCTGAGCAGCAAGGTCAACCGCCCCTACGCGATGTTCTTCACCTGCGCGCTGTATCTGACCATTGGGCCCTTTTTCGCCATTCCCCGCTGCGCGACGACGTCATTCACCGTGGGACTTGAGCAGGTGCTTCCGCAAAATGGCAGTAACACACTGTACCTGCTGCTCTTCTCGGTAGCGTTTTTCGCCGCGGCGCTCTTTTTCGCACTGCGCCCGGGCAAGATCCTGACCTGGGTCGGCAAAATTCTGAACCCCTGCTTTCTCGTCTTCCTCGGCATTCTGGTCGTCGTCGCGCTTCTCTCTCCGAGTGCGGCCATCGCGGATGTCGAGCCGCTCGGCGACTACGCGTCCCAGCCGTTTTTCGCTGGTTTCCTCGAAGGGTACAACACCATGGACGCGCTGGCGAGTCTTGCCTTCGGCATCATCGTCGTGCAGGTCATCCGTGACCTCGGCGTGGACGATCCCACCGCTGTGGCGGGGAGCACCGTCCGCGCGGGCATTTTCAGCAGCCTTCTGATGGCGTTCATCTACATCGCCGTCACGATCGCCGGCACGCAGAGCCGCGGCGTGCTTGAAGCCAGCGAGAACGGCGGCACGGCGCTCGCGCAGATCGCGCAGCACTACCTCGGCTCCGCCGGTCTCTTCATTCTCGCCGCCACGGTGACACTCGCGTGCCTCAAGACCGCCGTCGGTCTCATTACGAGCTGCGCCGAGACGTTCAGCGCGCTCTTCCCCGACGGGCCAAAGTACCGCATCTGGGCAATCATTTTCAGCCTCGTGTCGCTGCTGTTTGCGAACCTCGGCCTCAGCGCCATCATCAGCTATTCGCTGCCGGTGCTGATGTTCCTCTATCCGCTCTCCATCGCGCTCATTGCGCTGGCGCTGCTCGGTAAATTCTTCGGCCACGACCGCACGGTGTACTGCTGGACGATCGGCTTCACGCTCATCGCTGCCGTTTACGATCTGATCATCGCGCTGCCCGAGAGCGTGTTCAACGCCATCCACGGTCCGGCCATCAAGGCGTTCGGTCAGCAGTACCTACCGTTTGCCGACCTCGGCCTCGGCTGGATCTGCCCGACGCTTATCGGCGCGGCCATCGGCCTTATTCTGCACTTCATGCGCGGGAACAGGGCCAAGGCGTGAACCCCTTACAAGTCAAAAATCCGTCCGGTCGATGACCGGACGGATTTCTTTTATTTATCGCGTGTTTTCGCCGCTCACAGCGTCGCGGCAAACTTCGTCACCGCGGCAAGGCCGTCTCTGAGCGTGTTGACGTCGCAGGCGTAGCCGACGCGCATGCTGTGGGGCTGCTCGAAGCAGTCGCCCGGCGTGACAAACGCACCGGTCTCGTGGTACATGCGCTTGCAAAACTCGTAGGAGGGGATATCGAAATCGTAGTAAACGAGCGCGGTCGTACCGGCTTTGGGCTTGGTGTAGAAAAAGTGCGGATTTTCCTTGATCCAGTCATCGAGGATGGCGAGGTTCTCGCGCACGATGCGCTGATTACGCTTGAGCATCACGTCGCTGTGGCGCAGGGCGATGGACGCGATCGCATCGTCGAACATGCCGCAGCTAATTAAATTGTAGTCGCGGTGCGACAGGAACGCCTTGCGCGCCGCTTCATCGTGCGTGGCGATCCAGCCCATGCGAAGGCCCGCGAGCGAGAAGACCTTGGACATGCTGCTGACCGAGATGCCCTTTTCGTACAGGTCGACGATGGACTCGCACCACTCGTCCTCCTGCGTCAGGTGGCGGTAGACCTCGTCACAAAGGATGTACGCGCCCACGCCGCGGGCGATCTCCACGATGCTCCCCAGCAGCTCCTTACTCATCAGCGCGCCGGTGGGGTTGTTGGGGTTGTTGATGCAGATCATTTTCGTCTCGGGCGTGACGAGGCTCTTGAGCTCATTCAGGTCGGGGAGATAGTCGTTTTCCTGCTTTAGGTGCATGATGGCGACGTCCGCGCCGATGGCCTCGGGGATGGAGTAGAGCTGCTGATAGGTCGGCATGATGCTGACCACGCGGTCGCCCGCGGAAATGAGCGAGCAGAATACGTGATGGTTCGCGCCCGCCGCGCCGTGCGTGAGCACGACCTCATCGGCCTTGATCGTGTGGTAGAGCTTGGAAATGCCGCTGCGCAGCGCCTCGCTGCCCCAGATATTGCCATAGGTCAAGCGCTGGGCACAGAAGTCCTTCAAAAAGTCCTCCTTGTTCTCGCCCGTGAGCTCGAAAAGCTCGTCGAGCGAAACGGAGTCGACGCAGGTCTCGGCGATGTTGTATAGCGCACCCACCTCGTACTCGTTCATCCATTCTTCCACAGCAAAGGGCTTGATGTTCATATCGTTCTCCTTTTCTCTATAAAAAAGTAACAGCACCCACGACCCAGCCTTATCCGGTCGCCCGGAATACCTACGGCTCAGTCATGGATGCCTTTTCTCCCCGGCCGGTGCCAAAGGAGGCATTGATGATGAAGTTGATTGTATTATAATGCATTTTTATAGGATGTCAAGCGGGAAAGCGTAAATTTATCGCCCTTTTGCAGGGCGAATATCCAGCTTTCCGCATTGCTCGCGCAGACTTTCCCGCCGCCGCGCCGCACAGCGTCTTTTTCTTGTCCTTTTTCGCGCGGACTGCTATACTGGGAAAAAACGACGAAAGTGAGAACGATCATGCCGAATTTTGATCCGTTAACTTACCGATATTCTTCCCGCCGCAACGTGGTCTACGCCAAAAACGGCGTGTGCTGCACGTCCGTTCCCCTCGGCGCACAGGTCGGCCTCGACGTGCTGAAAAATGGCGGCAACGCCGTCGATGCCGCCGTCGCCATGGCCGGCGCGATGCCGCTGCTCGAGCCGACGGGCAACGGCCTTGGGTCCGACTGTTTCGCGCTCGTGTGGATCGAGAAGGAGAAAAAGCTCTACGGCTTAAACGCCAGCGGCGTTGCGCCGATGGCGCTGAGCGCAGACGAGGTTCGCGCAAAAGGCTTTTCCGAGGTGCCCGAGGAAGGCTGGCTCCCCACGATGGTCCCGGGCGCGCCCGCGGGCTGGGCGGCGCTCAATGCGCGCTTTGGCACAAAGCCGCTCTCCGAGCTCTTCGCCCCCGCCATTTCCTACGCCGAAAACGGCTATGCCGTGCCCGTCAATGTCGGCAAGCTCTGGGCGCGCGACAGCAAGCGCATCGCCAGGGTCATGGCGCAGGACCCCGCCCCCTATGAATACTGGTGGAAGAGCTTTATGAAGCCGGACGGCTCGCCGTACCGCGCGGGCGATGTCTTCCGTTTCCCCGCCTATGCCGACACGATGCGCTCCCTCGTCGAGACGAACTGCGAGAGCTACTATCGCGGTGAGCTGATGGAAAGGATCGTCGCCCATTCGCGCGCCACGGGCGGCTACTTCTGCGAGGACGACTTCAAGAACTACCACCCCGAATGGGTCGAGCCCATCACGCAGGACTACCGCGGCTACACCGTCTGCGAGATCCCGCCCAACGGCCACGGCATCACGGTGCTGATGGCACTCGGCATGCTCAACGGGCTGACGCTGCCCGAAAAGCGCGAGGACGCGGACTACTATCACAAGGTCATGGAGGCCATCAAGCTCGCCTTTGCCGACACGAAGACCTACGTCGCCGACCCGCGCTATATGAAAACAAAGGTCAGCGAGCTGCTCTCGCCCGACTATCTTGCCGCCCGCCGCGCGCTTATCACAGACAAGGCGCTCGAGCCCAAAGCGGGCGACCCGCACTGCGGCGGCACCATCTATCTCTGCACCGCCGACCGCGAGGGCAACATGGTCTCGTTCATCCAAAGCAACTACTGCGGCTTTGGCGCGGGCATCGCCATCCCCGGCACGGGCATCTCGCTTCAGGACCGCGGCGCGAACTTCTCCCTCGACCCGAAGAGCGATAACTATTTGGAGGGCGGAAAGAAGTCCTACCACACGATCATCCCGGGCTTTCTGCTCAAGGACGGCGAGGCCGTCGGCCCGTTCGGCGTGATGGGCGCGTTCATGCAGCCGCAGGGGCAGGTCGAGGTGCTGACGAGCACCATCGATTACGCCATGAACCCGCAGGAGGCGCTCGACGCGCCGCGCATCCAGTGGATCGGCGGCAAAAAGCTCCAGATCGAGCGCGAGGCGGGCGAGGCGATCGCCGAGCAGCTGCGAGCAATGGGGCACGAGGTCGAGATCGTCGACGACCGCACGGCCATGGGCCGCGGCGAGATCATCTGGAAGTGCGAAAACGGCGTTTACGCCGCGGGCACCGAACCGAGATGCGACGGCACGGTCGCAAGCTGGTAACAAAGCAAAAAAAGGAGGCTTCCCGACGGGAAGCCTCCTTTTTTGCACATTTTTCAAAATTAAACCTTGGCCTCGCTGTTGTGCTTGCTGGCGACGTAGCTTCTCATCGAGTTCACGACGATGGTCGCGCCGAGCACGATGAGCAGCACCGCGATGATGAGCTGCAAGCCGTTGGCGATAAACACCGCGCCCCAGGTCGTCTCGCCCGCGGGGATGGTGACGGCAGCGGCATTTTGGATGGCGCTCACCATGGCCATCAGGCGCTGGACAAGCGCCGTGAACGTGACGCAGAGCATGATGACGAGCGGCGGGAAGAGCATCTTGTTGCTGCGGCCCGTGACCTTGAGGAAGACGCACAGCGTGATGAGCACGAGCGCGGAGAGCAGCTGGTTCGCCGAGCCGAACAGCGGCCAGATGTTGGAGTAGCCGATCTTCGTGAGCACGTAGCCGAGCACGAGCGTCAGCACCGTGGAGAAATACGTGTTGCACAGGAGCTTGCGCCAGGGCTCGGCGTGGGTCATGTCGTCCACGCTGAAAAGCTCCTGGAAGCTCATGCGCGCGATACGCGCGACGGCGTCAAGGCTCGTGAGGGCGAGGGCGGAGACGCACATCGTCATAAAGACCGTGGCGGCGTAGTTCGGCACGCCGAACATCTCGAAGAAGCCCGCAACGCCGCGGCTGAAGATCTGGAACGGGGTACCGGCGGCGGGAGTGCCGTCCGCCGCGGCGGCCGCACCGGCCACGCAGAGCGCGAGCACGGCAAGCAGGCTCTCTAGGATCATCGCGCCGTAGCCGACCTTGAGCATGTCCTTCTCGTTTTCGACCGTCTTGGACGACGTGCCGGAGGAGACGAGGCTGTGGAAGCCGGACACCGCGCCGCAGGCGACGGTGACGAACAGGATGGGGAACATCGTGCCGAGCTTTTCATTGTTGAAGCCCGTGAAGACGGGGAGGTTCATCGTCGGATGCGCAACGAGAAGGCCGACGACCGCGCCCGCGATCATGCAGATGAACATGAAGGTGGTCATGTAGTCGCGCGGCTGCTTCAAAAGCCACATCGGGAGAACGGCGGCGAAGAAGATGTAGACGAACGTGATGTAGCTCCAAGTCGCCTTGCCGAAGATGAGCGGGCAGTTCATGCCGACGGCGAACGAGGCAACGATGCAGAGGATGCCGAGCACGGCTTCCTTCCAGCCCGAGAGGTTCAGCTTCTTCTGCACAAGGCCGAAGACGACGGCGAACACCATGAACATGATGGACACCATACCGGCTGCGCCGTTGGTCTGCGCGGCGTCAGCAAGCTGCGTCACGCCGTCGACCACGGTGTAGGCGTTGAACGTGCCGGCGACCATGTCGGCGAACGCCGCGATGACGATCAGGCAGAACAGCCAGCAGAACAGCAGAAACAGCTTGCGGCCGAGCTTGCCGATGTACTTTTCGATCAGCATGCCCATGGACTTGCCGTCGTTTTTGACGGAGGCGTACAGCGCGCCGAAGTCCGTCACAGCGCCGAAGAAGACGCCGCCGAGCAGCACCCACAGCAGCACCGGCAGCCAGCCGAACGCGGCGGCCTGGATCGCGCCGGTGACAGGGCCCGCGCCCGCGATGGAGGAAAACTGATGGCTGAAGACGGTCCAGCCGTTGGTGGGGACAAAGTCCTTGCCGTCGTTATACTTGACGGCGGGCGTCTGCGCCTTGGGGTCGATGCCCCAGGTTTTGGCGAGCCAGCGCCCATAGAGTGCGTAGGCAGCGACGAGGACGACCGCCGCGATCAGCACGATGACGAGTGTGTTCATGTGATTTCCCTTTCTTTCCTAAAAAAGCTGTGTTCTTCGCCAATGCCGGGAGCAAAAAGAAAAGCCCCGCCTCTGCTGCGGATTTTCCACAACGAAAACCCATCGCAAAGACGAAGGCCAATACCGCGGCGATATCCGCCGCAGATCTCAACTTCCGCGTTACCACTTTGCTTGCCGAAAAACCGGCCGCTCGACCGCTGCCCGAATGGATCGGAGAGCGCACCCTGTTAACGGTGGGGGACCGGCTGCGATTACTCGGCGTTTGCGCCTTTCACCGCGGCTGCTCACAGGGGATGGCCTGCCCGTTCCTTGCTGCCGTTTTGCACCACCAACGGCTCTCTGAAAGCGGTGATCCGGGGAAGTCGTGTCCTGCTCAAAGCATTTGACGAATGATGTGAGTACAATAGACCCATCCTACGCCGTTGTCAATACAATTTTGTCCGCGCAGGACGGATTTCGTCGAAGAAAATAGACGCCCCATCACTTCTCCGCCGCCGCTTTAGGCAAAATGCAAATGCGAAATACAAATAAAGCTATGCCGAAGCGAAATGGAACCTGGCCGGCAACGCAGTCATAACAACGGGATGCTTTCAAATTTTGACCCGTTTCGGCAGTTTTCGGTTTGCCGAATTTCCGCTTGAAATATTTTAACAAAATATTATTTTTTCTTTCTTGACAAAGGTCCATTCTTATGTTAGCTTTAAAAAGCAAAATGAATCAACCGATCGGATGATGAGTTCGGGAGAGACCGCGGAATATTCTGCCGCGGCGCCGAAGGGGAACGCAGAAGCTCTCAGGCAAAAGGGCCGAACTCGGACGACGCTCCGAAAAGTGCGTTTACGCACGCCGAAGGTGCAACCTGCCGCGATGACTCGGGCGGGGAATCTCTCAGGTGATCAACGGAGGCACAAAGCTCAAAAGGGAGTTTTGTGTCTCTTTTTTGATGCTTAATTTTAATAATTTTTATAATATTCATTAAAATTATTGTTTTCGGAGGATGCGCACTATGGAAAAGAAGACCCCACTTTACCAAACGCATGTGGACATGGGCGGCAAGATCGTCGAATTCGGCGGCTTCCTGATGCCCGTGCAGTATCCCACCGGCGTGATTGCCGAGCACATGGCCGTTCGTGAAAAGGCCGGTCTGTTCGACGTTTCCCACATGGGCGAGCTTCGCCTCAAGGGCCCCGACGCCGTCGCCAACGTGCAGAAGATCATCACCGCCGACATTTCGAACATGAAAGACGGCGAGATCAAGTACTCGATGTTCTGCAACGACAATGGCGGCATCATCGACGACTTCATCGTCTACCGCTGCGCAGCGGACAATTACTGGCTCGTCGTCAACGCGGGCAACCGCGAAAAGGACGCCGCCTGGGTCGAGAGCCATCTCTCCGGCGACGTCGACTACCGCGACGAGGGCAACGACTGGGGCCAGATCGCCCTGCAGGGCCCCAAGTCCGGCGACATTCTCAAAAAGCTCTGCGACGAGCAGTGCATCCCCGCCAAGTACTACACCTTCACCGAAGACGTGCCCCTGAACCTCGGCGAGCGCACGATCCGCGCCCTCGTCTCCCAGACGGGCTACACCGGTGAATACGGCTTTGAGATCTACTGCAAGGCCGAGGACACCGTCGACCTGTGGAAAGCGCTTCTGAAGGCGGGCGAGCCCGAGGGGTTGATCCCCTGCGGCCTCGGCGCGCGCGACACGCTGCGCTTAGAGGCTTCGATGCCGCTCTACGGCCACGAGATGAACGACGAGATCACGCCGAAGATGGCGGGACTTCCGTGCAAGCTCACGGGCAAGGACTTCATCGGCCGCGACGTGCTTGTCGCGCTCGGCGCGCCGAAGATGAAGCGCATCGGCATGAAGGTCGTCGGCCGCGGCATCGTGCGCGAGCACTGCGACCTCTACACGATGGATGGGGAAAAGATCGGCTGGGCATCCTCCGGCACGTTCGCACCCTATATCGGCTGCGGCGTCGCGATGGGCTATATTCCCGCCCAAGATATTGAGATCGGCAAGCACCTCAACGCCGACGTGCGCGGCCGCATGGTCGAGCTCGAGATCGTGCCAATGCCGTTCTACAAGCTCGAACGCTGAAATAGAGATTTTTGGCCGAATATTCGGAAACCATTTGACCGTAAATAACAACCAACATTCATTGAGAACGATTTTGAGGAGGAAATTACCATGAACATCCCTGCTGAGCTGAAGTATTCCAAGTCCCACGAGTGGGTCAAGATGGACGGCGACGTCGCCGTGATCGGCATTTCTGATTTTGCCCAGGATGCGCTGGGCGATGTGGTCTTTATCAACCTGCCCGCCGAGGGCGACAGCGTCACCGCCGGCGAGAGCTTCGGCGATGTCGAGTCCGTCAAGGCGGTCTCCGACGTGATCTGTCCCGTCAGCGGCACGATCTGCGAGGTCAATGAAGCGCTCGCCGACGCGCCCGAGACGCTGAACTCCGACCCCTACGGCGCATGGATCATCAAGGTCTCCCCCGTGACCGACACTGAGGCGCTGCTTGACGCCGCCGCTTACGAAGCGCATTGCGCGCAGGAGGGCTAACATGGGCTCTTACGTTCCCACCACGGCTGCGGAATGGGAAGAAATGCTCGCCGCCATCGGAGTCAACAGCCTGGAAGGGCTGTACAAGGCCGTCCCGCAGGAAATGCTTCTGCAGAGCGGCGGGCTGAACATCCCCGAGGGCTTAAGCGAGCTTGAGGTGCGCGAAGCCGTCACCGCCATGGCCGAAAAGAACAAGGTCTTCAAGACCGTTCTTCGCGGCGCAGGTGCCTACCGCCACTTCATCCCGTCGGTCGTCAAATCCGTCACCTCCCGTGAAGAACTCCTCACCTGCTACACCCCCTATCAGGCGGAGATCAGCCAGGGTGTGCTGCAGGGTACGTTTGAATTCCAGACGATGATCTGCGAGCTGACCGGCATGGACGTCTCCAACGCCTCGCACTACGACGGCGCGACCGCCGCAGCCGAGACGATCCCCATGTGCAAGGACCGCAAGCGCATGAAGGCCTATGTCTCCGCCTGCGCCCATCCGCAGGTCATCGAGGTCATGAAGACCTACTGCTTCGCCTCGAATACCGAGCTTTTTGTCGTCCCCGCAAAGGACGGCAGAACTGATCTCGACGCACTCAAGGAAGCGCTCGGCGATGATGCCGCGTGCTTCTACCTCCAGCAGCCGAACTACTTCGGCCAGATTGAAGACGCGAAGGCGGCCGGTGAGATCGTCCACGCCGCGGGCGCAAAGTTCGTCATGGGCGTGAACCCCATCGCCTGCGCCATCCTGCCCACGCCGCGCGCGATGGGCGCGGATGTCGCCGTCGGCGACGGTCAGCCCCTCGGTCTCGACACGGCGTTCGGCGGCCCGTTCCTCGGCTTCATGGCCACGACATCCGCCATGACGAGAAAGCTCCCCGGCCGCATCGTCGGCCAGACGAAGGATGTGGACGGCGAGGTTGGCTACGTGCTGACGCTGTCCGCGCGCGAGCAGCACATCCGCCGCGAAAAGGCCAGCTCCAACATCTGCTCCAACCAGGCGCTATGCGCCTTCGCCGCCGGCGTCTACATGGCCGCGATGGGCGAAAAGGGCATGAAGCAGTGCGCGCGGCTCTGCACCTCGAAGGCGCACTATTTCGCCTCTGAACTTGAAAAGATCGGCTGCACCTTGAAGTACAAGGGTGAATTCTTCCACGAGTTCGTCACCGAAGTCGAATGCCCCAACTGCCGCAGGAAGATCCTCGACGCGCTCGAAGCAGAGGGCATCCTCGGCGGCGCAGAGGTCGAGGGCGGCATTCTCTGGTGCGTGACCGAGCTCGTCTCCAAGTCGCAGCTCGACAAAGCTGTCGCCATCGTGAAGGAGGTGCTGTAAATGAAGCTCATTTTTGAACTTGGCGTCGAAGGCCGCGGCATGACCCTCATGCCGGAGTGTGACGTCCCCGAATATCAGCTCCCCGAAGAGCGCAGCGAGGCGCTGCACCTGCCCCATGTGAGCGAAAATGAGCTCACCCGCCACTACACCGCCCTTTGCAAGCGCATCCATGGCGTGAACGACGGCTTCTATCCCCTCGGCTCGTGCACGATGAAGTACAACCCCAAGATCGACGAGGACATGGCTGCGCTGCCGGGCTTCACCCAGCTCCACCCGCTCCAGCCCATCGAGACCGCGCAGGGCGCGCTCGAGGCGCTGCACACATTAGGCTCTGAGCTTGGCGAGGTCTTCGGCATGGACGCTGTCACGTTCCAGCCCGCGGCGGGCGCGCACGGTGAGTTCACGGGCGTCCTGCTCATCAAGGCCTATCACACCGACCGCGGCGATTTTAACCGCACGAAGATCATCGTGCCCGACTCCGCCCACGGCACGAACCCCGCGACCGCCGCGATGTGCGGCTTCCAGGTCATCAACATCCCGTCCGGCGTGGACGGCTGCGTCGACCTCGACGCGCTGCGCGCCGCCGTCGGCCCCGACACCGCGGGATTGATGCTGACGAACCCGAACACCGTCGGTATTTTCGACAAGAACATCCTCGAGATCACGAAGATCATTCACGATGCGGGAGGCTTGTGCTATTACGACGGCGCGAACCTCAACGCCGTCATGGGCGTCGTCCGTCCCGGTGACATGGGCTTTGACTGCATCCACAGTAACCTGCATAAGACGTTCGCCACACCGCACGGCGGCGGCGGCCCCGGCGCAGGCGCGGTCGGCTGCAAGGAATTCCTCAAAAAGTACATGCCCGGCCCGCTGGTCGTCGAAAAGGACGGCAAGTACGGCTTTGCATCCCCCGAAAAGTCCATCGGCCGCGTGAAGATGTTCTACGGCAACTTCGACGTCGTCGTGCGCGCGCTGACCTACGTGCTCACGCTCGGCAAGTCCGGCATCCGCGAGGCGGCGATGAACGCCGTGCTGAACGCGAACTACATGCGCGTCAGGCTCAAGGATACCTTCACCATGGCCTATGACGAGATCTGCATGCACGAGTTCGTCATGTCGCTCGTCGATCTCCACAAGGAGACGGGCGTCTCCGCGCTCGACCTTGCCAAGGGCATGCTCGACTTTGGCCTGCACCCGCCCACGATGTACTTCCCGCTCATCGTCCATGAGGCGCTCATGATCGAACCCTGCGAGACTGAGAGCAAGGAGACCATGGACGAGGTCTGCGGCATCTACTGCAAGCTCTTTGAACTCGCGCACTCCGATCCCGAGACGCTCCACACCGCTCCCCACTCCACGCCCGTCCGCCGTCTCGACGAGGTCGGCGCGGCGCGCAACATGGTTTTACGTTATCAGTTTGCCTGACGAAGGCAGCGCATATCTTAACATCACGCAATGCCGCCGAAAAGTCGGCGGCATTGCTCTCAAAAAGGAACGAACTATTATGGCTCATTATGAACTCATCGTCATCGGCGCGGGCCCCGGCGGCTACGAAGCCGCGCTCCATGCGGCCAAGCTCGGCAAGAAGGTCGCCGTCGTCGAGAAACGCGAAGCGGGCGGCACCTGCTTAAACCGCGGCTGCATCCCGACGAAAACGCTGCTGCACTCTTCTCAGATCTTCCACGACGCCAAGCACGGCGCACACGCCGGCATCCACACCGACGATATCCGCGCCGACATGACGGAGATTTTTGCCTACAAGCGCGAAATTTCGCAAAAGCTGTCCTCCGGCATTGAATCGCTTTTCAAAACCGCAAAGATCGACTTTCTGCGCGGCACGGCGCTCATCACCGCACCCGGCGCTGTCCGCGTGACGGACGCCGAGGGCGGTGCCGACGACTACACCTGCGACGATATTCTCATCGCCACTGGCTCCGTCCCGTCCCGCCCGCCGATTCCCGGACTTGAGTTCGCGATGACCTCCGACGAGCTGCTTGAGGGGTGCGACCACCTGTACCGCTCCATCGTCATCATCGGCGGCGGCGTCATCGGCATCGAGTTTGCGACGTTTTACGCAGACCTCGGCTGTGAAGTGACCGTCATCGAAGGCATGGACCGCCTGCTGCCCAACATGGACAAGGAGCTCGGCCAGAGCCTCGCGCTCATCCTCAAAAAGCAGGGCGTGAAGGTCTTCACGAACGCGATGGTCCAGAGCGTCGAGAAGACGGGTGAGGATATCGCCGTCAACTTCACCTGCAAGGAAAAGAGCGAGACCGTCTCCGGCGAGGCCGTGCTCTGCGCCATCGGCCGCCGCCCGTACTGCGACGGCCTGTTCGCGGATGGCATTTCTGTCGAGATGAACCGCCGCAGCATCGCCGTGAACGAGCGCTACGAGACGAGCATCCCCCACATCTACGCCATCGGCGACGTCTCGGCCAAAATTCAGCTCGCCCATGTGGCGACCGCGCAGGGCATCGCCTGCGTCGATCTGCTCTACGGAAGGGAAAATCACACATCCATGTCCGTCGTGCCGAGCTGCATCTACTGCCGTCCGGAGATCGCGGTCGTCGGCCTCACCGAGGCCGGGGCCAAGGAGGCGGGCATCCCCGTCAAGGTCGGCAAACACGTCATGTTCGACAACGCCAAGACGCTCATCGCCGACCCGGGCCGCTGCTTTATGAAGTTCGTCGCCCACGCCGAAACACGCGAGCTTCTCGGCGCGCAGCTCATGTGCGAGCATGCGAGCGACATGATCGGCGGCGTCTCGCAGGCGCTTGCCAACCACATGACGGTCGATCAATTCCTGCTGGCCATGCGTCCGCACCCCTCGTTTGAAGAGGCGATGACCGCCGCGCTCGAGGACCTTGCGCAGAAGCTCGGCTGAAAGGCCGCGGATGGAGCTATCGGTCGCCTTTAGACGGGCGATACCGCTTTTATGCAAAATTTGCGTTGCAGCATATGATGGAGTATGCTACCCTTAAAGTGAAAAATTGCTCTGACGGGGAACGCTTCTTTGAAAGCGGCGCACCGAAAGCATGATAAGGGAGATGAGAATCGTCCATGAAAAAGCGATTGCCCATCATTTTGACGCTGCTCCTGGTTTGCATTGCCGTGTCTTATGCCTCCGCCGCGAATGTGGTGGCTTCGCCGCAAAACCTGTCAGTCGACGGCGTCGATGCAGACTGTGACAAATACAACATCGACGGCAGCAACTATTTCAAGCTGCGCGATCTTGCGCAGCTTCTGAGCAAGACGGACAGCCGCTTTTCCGTTTCGTTCGATGAGCAAAGCAATGCGGTCACGGTCGTTTCCGGGAAGGAATATACCCCTGTCGGCGGCGAGCTTGCGCGCGGGCGGGATCAGTCCAAAACAGCCGTTGTCAGCAAGCAGTCCGTTTTGATCGACGGAAAGGCTGCGGACGGTCTTTCCATCTACAACATCGGGGGAAACAACTATTTTAAGCTGCGCGACCTCGGCGATGCGCTCGGCTTTACTGTCGACTATGATGCCGACAGCAATAAAGCCATCGTTTTGAGCAAGGGTTCCACAGCGGTCTACCAAAACGCGTTTGAAAAGCTGCTCGAAGACGTGAACGAGAAGCGCCGCGCCGATATGGCAAGGGAAGAGTCGTTCGACGGCTTTGAAGCATATTTACAGCATCACCGCGGCGAGGTCGAGATCACGCAGGCAGAGATCGACAGCCTGAAAAATCTGAACAATCCCGGCAAGTCGGTTCTCACGCGCACGGAAGCGCTTGAGGATGTGGACCTGTTCTTCCGTGCGCTGCACTATTCCTACGGCGCTTACTACTATTTCGGTGAGAAGACGTTCCAAAAGGCGGAAGATGCCATCCGTGCAGAGCTTGCATCCTATCAGACGATCAAGTGGGACCAGCTCGTCTTGCTCATTTACTCGCACCTGCTTTTCGTTCGGGACGGACATTTCTCGATCGCCGGGCGGTATGAACCGGCCTTTGAAAAAAGCGTTCAGTATCTTTACTACTACAGCGGTCAAAGCTTTGGCAGGGATGAAAGCGGGTACTATCTGCTGGGGGAAAACGAGAAGTGGTACTATACCTCCTGCGGCAACGCGAATGTCGAAATGAAGCCGTATCTTGACGGCAGCGGCCGAGTGTGCTATTCCCTGCGTCAGTTCTGTCCCGTGACGGCAGCGCATACGGCAGACAGTATCACCCTGACCAAGGGCGCTGAAACCAAAACGGTTTCGGTCACATGGTCGCTGAGCCAGTCCTATCTGGAAGACGGTTCGCAGGTCCCGGATCATCATTATCTGAAATCAAACGGTATTGCCTTGATAACGATTCGCAGGTTTGACTGGAATTATGAGGAGACAATGGACGAGTTCGTCCGCACCGGTTCTGACCTTAAAAACGCGAAGCTCATCATCATTGATGCCCGCTCCAACAGCGGCGGCGATGAAGACTTTATCAAAAACTGGCTGAAAAGCTACACGGGAGAAGAACCCGAACAGAAAACGATTATCTCCAACTGGGGCACTGCTATGTTCGATAGGACCCAAGCCTACGCGGACCTGGGTGAAGAATTTGCCGCCTTCCGGACAGGCGATAAGGACTATGAGCTGTTTCAGGGAAAGCTGCTGGAAAACAGCACTCCGATTCTTCTTCTGACAGACAGCATGTCCGGCTCCGCCGGCGAGAGCATCGTGACCTATTGCAGGACACTTGACAACTGCCTTGTGATCGGCGGCCCGACGAGAGGCGCGCAGCTGGTCGGAAATGTGCGAGGCTGGACGCTTCCAAACTCCGGCATCGGCTTCCAGTTCGGTCAGTCGTTCCACTTCATCTACAATATGGAGAATGTAGACGGCAAAGGCTATGAGCCGGACCTCTGGTGCGATCCGAAGACCTCGTTGCAGGCGGTTTTGAGCATGGTGGAGCGCTATGGCCTCGGCTCCGCCGAGGGCGTGGCCGCCCTGCGCGCGCAGCTGCCGAATATTCTGACCAAGTAGGCAGGCACTTCCCATTAAATGTTCCACAACGTAGGATGAGTAGAAAGAGAAGCATTCTACTGAACCTGTCTTATGGCCATATACCGCCGTCATCTGAACGAAAAACCGCTCCCGAGATCATCTTGATCTTGGGAGCGTTACTTTTTCTATTATGATTGCTTTTTGTGCCCAAAAACAGCCTTTTGCCGGAATGTGTTAGAAAAGTGTTAGAAAGCGTTATTTTGCGCTTTCTAATTACTGCCAAAAGGTTAGAAAAAAAGTCCTGAAACCGACCGGTTTCAGGACTTTTCTGGTTGCGGAGGCAGGACTCGAACCTACGGCCTCCGGGTTATGAGGCAGTCTCAAGCACAAATCGGAGTCATTTCGGCTCCGATT
>ERZ1673734.520-NODE-520-length-31855-cov-219.310440_pt1 | contig 31855 bp, 29 predicted proteins | sample MGYA00580199_ERZ1673734 | MGnify/ENA primary metagenome ERZ1673734 (study PRJEB41218, sample SAMN15661742) | gut metagenome | host: Homo sapiens | place: Canada: London | collected 2015-08-20/2019-03-30 | study: EMG produced TPA metagenomics assembly of...
CGGTGGAGCTGCATGACAAGGTCATCGGGCATTATCTGAACATAAAACACTATCAATAAGTTGGAGTCATTACCTGGTTTTTGATGCCAGCCATAACGTGTTTGACTACAAAGTATTACGAAAGAACTTTAATGAGCCCCTGGAATAATTCATTAAAGTAATTTACTTCGCTATCCTTTTTCCAGTTACTCACAAAGAAAAATATTCAGAAAATAATTCCCGGGCTGGCTGCCCGGGATGATTACTATTTTAATGGATTGTTAATCTTTGCATATTCAAACGGGCTGATACATTGTTCTCTGTTCGCATCCAGAAAATCTGCCCACCACTGTAGCATAAGTCGACGTTCTTCCAGATGTTCGGCTTTATGGATATACGCAGCACGTACACCATTACGCTCCTGATGGCTCATCTGGCGTTCCACAGCATCGCGGGACCACAAACCTGATTCTATTAATGCACTACATGCCATCGCCCGGAATCCATGACCACAGACATCCTGGGTTGTGTCATACCCCATAACCCTCAGGGCTTTATTTACGGTGTTTTCACTGATTGGTTTACGTGGGTCATGTGCTCCCGTAAAGATCAGACCATTTTCACCTGCCCATGTCTGAAGTTCTGCCAGTATGGCTACAGCCTGTTGGCTGAGTGGCACAAGATGTGGTGTTCGCATCTTGGAGCCCCGGTATGAAAATTTTACGCCTGGCAGAGGTTCGCGTTCGGCTGGAATAGTCCACATGGCATTGTCAATATCAATTTCAGACCAGCGGGCGTATCTGAGTTCACTGGAACGAATAAAAACCAGTAAATTCAGCATAACTGCCAGTCGGGTGACAGGCTGGCCTTTATAACCGTCAATACGCGACAGAAGTTCAGGCAGGCGTGAAAGATCCAGAGCAGGGCGATGCTGGCGTTTTACCGTGGTCAATGCACCAGCCATATCCAGAGCCGGGTTATATCTGATGATGCCAGACTGTACGGCATAACGCATTACAGCAGATATTCTTTGCTGCAGACGACTGGCGATTTCATAAATTTGTTTAGCTTCTGCAGCACGAACAGGGATAAGCAGGTCCGGGGTACTGAGTGTTGTGATATCCCGGTTGCCGATAAAGGGGAAAACGTGTGTCTCGAGGCTTTTGAGTACTTTATCGCTGTGTGATTGTGCCCATTGTTTATTACTGGCATGCCAGCGTCGTGCAATATGTTCAAAAGAGAGTTGTAAATCAGGGACTACTTTTTTAGCTCTTTTCTGTTCGCAAGGGTCAATCCCCTCCGAAATCAGTTTTCGGGCCTCATCCCGTTTTGTACGAGCTTCGGAGAGAGAAACTTCTGGATACACACCAAGTGCCAGAGTCTTCTCCTTACCCAGAATACGATAACGGAGACGCCAGTAACGGGAACCATTAGGATGAACCAGCAGGAACATGCCGGCCCCGTCAGTGAGTTTATAAGCCTTGTCAGTGGGCTTTGCAGCCCGGATTTTTGCGTCAGTCAGTGCCATAGTTCAGCCTTCTGAATGCGTTAAAGAGGGTACAAATTCTGTCGAACTGGGGTATACCCGCAATTATACCCACACAATGGGGTTGATGTGGGGGGAATCTGGTTGAGTTCGGTAGAATTGATTTGTAGGCAGAACGCTTAAATTGTGGCGTTCTGAAACGAAAAACGGACCTCCGTGGAGGTCCGTTTATATGAATTTGGTGCCCGGACTCGGAATCGAACCAAGGACACGGGGATTTTCAATCCCCTGCTCTACCGACTGAGCTATCCGGGCAACGGGGCGCATTAAACCGTAATCCGTACATCTCGTCAACCTAATTTCAGAAAAAGTGATTCAACTGCTTAAGATTGCGGCAAAATGCCTGTTTTCTGAGTTTTGGTCAGGTCAATGCCCCGCCCTGGCGGCAGCGAGCGAAGCGCAGGATATCTTCCGCCAGTCGGTGTGCAGTGTCGACATCTGCCTGGCTACGATTCACCAGCATACGACTTAAACACCCTTCCAGCACCAGTTCCATCTGCCTCGCAACCATTGCGGGATCATCAACTTCCAGCGTGGTTAGCAGTTCATGGGTGAACTCATAAGCCGCGCTTTTTTGCTGATCGGCCAGTTGATGAATAGGGTGCTCTGGATCGGGATAAAACGTACAGGCAGCGATAAACAGGCAGCCCGGATAGCGGTTGTTTTTCACGCACTCTGATAACGCCGGGTAACGTGCCAGCAGTTTTTGCTCTGCGGATTGCGTTTCGTCCAGCATCAGTTGACGACGCCAGGCATCGATTTGTTGGCTAAGATAGCGCAGAGCGTCATAGAGGATCGCCTCTTTGTCCGGCCAGAAACGCTGGAGCTCCTCCAGAGGATAATCCACACGTTCAGCAACCATCTCCAGCGTGGTGTTGGCAATCCCTTGTAGTTCTAATAATTTCAGGGTTTCTCCCAGAACATCTTCACGTTGCACGCTATTTTCCTCCGTCTTTCCCACTGCAAGTGTTGTTCACGGTTGGCGATCGCGCAAATGCGCGCTGAAGGTTTCAGCATCCATAAAGCCCGTGACGCGTGCTTGTGGATGCTCCTGGCCCTGTCCGTCAAAAAAGAGAATTGTCGGCAGGCCAAGGACATTCAGATGCTTTAATAGCGCCACATCTTGTGCGTCGTTGGCGGTCACATTAGCCTGAAGTAAGACTGTGCCTCCCAACGCTTTTTGCACTTGCGGGTCGCTGAAGGTGTACTTCTCGAACTCTTTACAGGCAACGCACCAGTCGGCATAAAGATCTAACATCACCGGCTTGCCTTTGGCTTCGGTGAGCGCGTGATTTAACTCATCCACTGTTTTGATTTGTTTAAAGTTGAGATGTGACTGAGATTGCACTGTATTGGTGGCGCCAAATGCCCAGTCCTGTAGCGGACGTACACTAATCAGTGCCGCTGCCAGCAGGATAATTTGTACGATACGCATCCACCCGCGTTTGGCTTGTAAGCTGGTGACAAAGGCCCAGCCAAAGAATGCGACGCCAAGCGCCGACCACAAGCGTAATCCCCAGACATCGCCAATCACTCGCTCCAACAGAAAGGCTGGCAGTGCGAGGATCACAAAACCAAACGCGGTTTTGACCTGTTCCATCCACGGACCGCTTTTCGGTAGCAGGCGGTTGCCGAAGACGGTAATTAGCATCAGCGGCAGGCCCATGCCCAGCGCATAGAGGTAAAGTGTGCCGCCGCCCAGCCACATGTTCCCACTTTGGGCGATATACAGCAGAATCGCGCTGAGTGGCGCGGTAGTGCACGGTGAACAGATCAATCCGGCAATTGCCCCCATAACAAACACACCGCCGGGTGAGCCGCCTTGTTGGCGGTTGCTCATTAACGTGAGGCGCGTTTGTAGCGAGGAGGGGAGCTGTAAGGTGAATAAGCCGAACATCGACATCGCCAGCAAAGTAAAAACGATGGCCAGGCCGATAAGCACATAAGGATGCTGTAGCGCCGCCTGGAACTGTAATCCTGCGGCGGCAACCACCAGACCCAGCGCCGTGTAGGTTAGCGCCATCCCTTGAACATAAATAAAGGCCAGCGCCAATGCTCTGGCGGTCGATAATCGCTGTTTACCGCCCAACACGATGCCGGAAATCAGCGGGTACATCGGCAACACGCATGGCGTAAAGGCGATACCGATACCGATCAACAACGCCCAGAGTGCAGAAAAGGGGAGTTGCGCGGCGGTTTGCTCTTGCTGCGGAACAGATACCGGTTGTGGCGTCACGCTGTTGGCGACCACTGCGCTTAACGGTACGGTTTTGGTCTCAGGCGGATAACAGAAACCCGCGTCAGCGCAGCCCTGGTAAGTAACCGTTAATGTTGCACCAGGTGTTGCCTGGTTGATCGTGACGGGGAGCCTCAACCGTTTACGGTAAATCTCGCTCTTGCCGTAAAACTCATCCTCATGCCAGACGCCCGGCGGTAACTGCACGTCAGCAATCTTCGCCTGCTCCGGCGTGATGCGGATCTGTTTACGGTAGAGGTAATACCCGTCTTTGATCTGCCAGGTCAGATTAAGGTCATGTTGGGTTTGCTGAAAATCAAAAGCAAAGGCTTGATCCGCAGGGACAAATTGTGAACGTCCCGGCGCGTCGAATAATCCGGCAAAAACGGAAGTGCTGCAAAGTAGCAGGATCAGCGTAAAGATGCGTTGAGCCATGAGAGGTAATCTGTGTCTCCGAGTGTAACAGGTAAAACCAGAAGCTCCGGGGTTTGATACGGATGGTGAGACTTCAGGCATTCCAGCAGCGCCTGCTGGTGAGATACGGTAGTTTTAAATATCATCTGCACTTCGTATTCTTGTTCCAGCTTACCTTCCCAGTAATAGAGAGAGGTTGCGCCGGGGATCAAGGTCGCGCAGGCCGCCAGTTTCTCCGCCAGTGCTTTGGCGGCTAAATCCTGGGCCGTCGCTTCATCAGGCGCGGTACACAGCACCACGACAGACGCGGCATTCGAACTTTTTTCATCAAGCATAAACACCTCGCAAGAACAGATGAAACCGCAAGAGAGGTCACTATACAACGGACGAAGGAAGGATGTTAGTCGGCGAGAAAGAAAGCGGGGCATGAATGCCCCGCGATTTGTCATTACAGCATCACGCTGCCCAGCAGGAAGCCGAAGCAAACGGCCAGAGCAACACCCAGAGTTCCCGGGATAAAGAACGGGTGGTTGAAGACGAATTTACCGATACGGGTTGTACCCGTGTCATCCATCTGTACCGCAGCAACCAGCGTCGGATAGGTCGGCAGAATGAACAGACCAGATACGGCAGCGAAAGATGCTACAGCGGTCAGTGGAGAAACATTCAGCGCCAGAGCCATCGGCATCAGTGCTTTTGCGGTTGCAGCCTGAGAGTACAGCAGAGCAGAAGCAAAGAAGAAGATGACGGCCAGCAGCCACGGATGGCCCTGAATCACTTCACCTGCGGTATCTTTGATCCAGTCGATGTTGTTGGAAACGAAAGTATCGCCCAGCCACGCAACCCCCAGGATACAAATACAGGCGCTCATACCCGCTTTGAAGGTGCTGGAGTTGAGGATGTTGTCGGTGTCCACTTTGCAAAGAACGGTGGTCAGGGTTGCAACACTCAGCATGATGATCAGGATTGCGTTGGTGGTGTTCATCAGCGGCTTCTCAACCAGTCCCATACTCGGGCTGTTGACAATTGCATAGATAACCACGCCAACTACGCCCAGCAGGAACAGCCAGACGGATGCTTTCGCGCCTTGTTTGATTTCAATCTGCTTCTCACCGCGCAGCTCAACCAGGCCTTCTTCCAGACGCTTGCGATAAATCGGATCGTCAGACAGTTTGGAGTTGAACAGCATGGTTACCAGGAAGGACATCACCAGAACCGCCAACAGAGTGGATGGGATGACCACAGAAAGCAGATGGAGATAGCTGATGCCATGACCTTCCATCACGGAAGACATGTAAACGACTGCTGCAGAGATTGGCGATGCGGTGATCGCAATCTGTGCGGAAACTACCGCTGTAGATAACGGACGACAAGGTTTAACGCCTTGTTCCTTCGCAACTTCAGCGATAACGGGCAGCGTTGCCAAAGAAATGTTACCAGTACCCGCAAAAATAGTCAGGAAATAGGTCACGATTGGTGCAAGGATCGTGATGTATTTCGGGTTACGGCGCAGCAGCTTTTCTGTCTGATGAACCAGATAGTCCAGACCGCCAGCAACCTGCATGGCAGAAATTGCGGCGATTACCGCCATGATAATGGAAATGACATCGAACGGGATGTTACCAGGTTTGACGCCAATAGCGGCAAGAACCAGTACCCCCAATCCGCCAGCAAAACCAATACCAATTCCCCCGAGTCTGGCGCCCAAGAAGATCGCCAGCAAAACGATGATGAGTTCTACAACTAGCATATTAGCCTTCCTTGTTTTTTAACAAGTTGATATTAAATTGTTGTTTTTTAGTTACTGCTCACAAGAAAAAAGGCACGTCATCTGACGTGCCTTTCTTTGTACTACCCTGTACGATTACTGTTCGCTTTCATCAGTATAGCGTTTTGCTTTGTAAGCCGGATGCATCAGGTTCTGTACGGAGAAAATATCGTCTAGTTCCGCTTCAGTCAACAGGCCGCGCTCCAGAACGACTTCACGCACGCTCTTACCGGTTTCGGCACAGATTTTACCCACGATGTCACCGTTGTGGTGGCCGATGAATGGGTTGAGATAAGTAACGATACCGATAGAGTTGTAAACGTAGCCTTCGCACACTTCTTTGTTAGCAGTGATGCCATTGATGCATTTTTCTAACAGGTTGTAGCAAGCATTGGTCAGAATGTGAACGGATTCAAACATTGCCTGGCCAATGACCGGTTCCATAACGTTCAGTTGTAACTGACCAGCTTCCGCCGCCATGGTGACCGTGGTGTCGTTACCAATAACTTTGAAGCAGACCTGGTTAACCACTTCAGGAACAACCGGGTTTACTTTCGCTGGCATGATGGAAGAGCCCGCCTGCAGTTCCGGCAGGTTGATCTCGTTCAGGCCGGCACGTGGGCCAGAAGAGAGCAGGCGCAGGTCGTTACAGATTTTAGACATCTTCACAGCCAGGCGTTTCAGTGCGCCGTGAACCATAACATAAGCGCCGCAGTCAGAGGTTGCTTCGATCAGGTCTTCAGCCGGTACGCATGGGAAGCCGGTGACCTCTGCCAGTTTTTTCACTGCCAGCGGAGAGTACTCTTTCGGCGTGTTCAGGCCAGTACCGATTGCCGTTGCACCGAGGTTAACTTCCAGCAACAGTTCAGCAGTACGTTCGATGTTTTTCACTTCTTCTTTCAGCAGGATGCTGAAAGCGCGGAATTCCTGACCAAGGGTCATCGGCACTGCGTCCTGCAGCTGAGTACGGCCCATTTTCAGGATGTCCTGGAATTCGACAGCTTTACGCTCAAAACCTTCACGCAGTTGGTTAATGGCATCGACCAGTTTAATCAGAGAAGAGTAAACCGCGATGCGGAAACCGGTTGGGTAGGCGTCGTTAGTGGACTGACATTTGTTAACGTGGTCGTTCGGATTCAGGTACTGGTATTCACCTTTCTGGTGACCCATCAGTTCCAGACCGATATTGGCCAGCACTTCGTTGGTGTTCATGTTTACGGAAGTACCTGCGCCGCCCTGGTAGACGTCTACCGGGAACTGATCCATGCATTTTCCGTTGTTCAGGACTTCATCACATGCGGCAATGATGGCATTCGCTACACTTTTAGGAATGGTTTGCAGCTCTTTGTTTGCCATAGCTGCGGCTTTTTTAACCATTACCATACCGCGAACAAATTCAGGAATATCGCTGATTTTGTTGTTGCTGATGTAGAAGTTTTCAATCGCTCTCAGAGTGTGAACCCCATAGTAGGCATCAGCTGGAACTTCCCTGGTACCCAACAGATCTTCTTCGATACGAATGTTGTTTGACATGTGAACCTTCTTTTTCAAGCTGCCAATGATTTGCTTTAAACACACAGAATATATGTGGTTTCGAATGTTTTTCGACCGACGATTATCCCCTGCATCGGCCGAATACCCGAGATCATATGCTGCTTGAGAATTTCTACCGTAATCTGGATCACTTTAATTGTCGGTTTTTACCCCTTAATGATTAATTTGTGAAATAGATCACCGCATTGGGATTACTACCAAAAATAGTTGCGCAAGAGTCTTGAAATTTTGCTAATGACCACAATATAAGCTAAACGCGATTCGCAACCCATTTCAGGTGACCGGGCTTAACCGGTTGCTATTACAGGAGAAACCTTTGCGCTGGTTACCTTTCATTCTCATTTTCCTTTATGTCTATATTGAGATTTCAATCTTTATTCAGGTTGCCCATGTATTGGGAGTATTGCTAACTCTCGTGCTGGTTATATTCACGTCAGTTATTGGTATGTCACTGGTACGTAACCAGGGCTTTAAGAATTTTGTGTTGATGCAACAAAAAATGGCGGCGGGTGAAAATCCTGCGGCGGAGATGGTTAAAAGCGTTTCGTTGATTATTGCCGGTTTGTTGCTTTTATTACCGGGATTTTTCACCGATTTTCTTGGCCTTCTTCTTTTATTACCGCCAGTGCAGAAACATCTGACTGTGAAACTGATGCCACATCTGCGCTTTTCCCGTATGCCGGGCGGCGGTTTTGGCGCCAGTGCTGGCGGCGGCAATACCTTTGATGGTGAGTATCAGAGGAAGGATGATGACCTCGACCGCCTTGATCATAAAGATGATCGCCAGAATTAATATCGAAACGCCGGATTATGGTGTTATGCCTCTTTCCGGCGTTTTTCGTTTGGGCAGGAATAACCACAGGCCCGCCAGCATGATCAGCGCGTACAGGCTCTTCCAGCCGACCATCGCCAGTAACATTACACATAACAGCCCGCCAGTTACCGCCAGTATCCGATAGCGTCCTTGTAATAATTTACAGCCTGCTAGCATGCATAACAGATAAATCATAATAAAGATGCCGTTGGCATAAATAATAAGTGCGTCCAGATTGATCTCTAAAGCATGGAGCACCAACGTACTCGCCACGCAACAGCCAAGCACGGTATTAAGGGCATTATGCGGAATATGGCGAGAAGAGAGGCGCGCCAGGTAATGGTCTGGATTATGCTGCGCCTGTGACCAGACCAGGCGGGCGAAACTCTGTATATAAATGTTGAGACTGGCAAAGCAGGCCAGATAGCCAATCACGCAGGCAATCCATAACGCTCCTACACCGAACAGTTGCACTACAATTTTTGGAAGCGATGCTGCCGCCGCCATTTTTTCACCATAGGCGTCGAAGTGTAAGACGGCTACCGTACAGCCCCAGTAGACTAATCCTGCCAGCAGCAGACCAATCATCAAAGCACGAGGAAAATCACGCTCTGGATTTTTAAACTCCGAGGCGAGATGTGCAAATGCCTCCAGACCGACAAAGCACCAGAACATCACCGATAACGCAGAAAATAACCCGGTAAATTCGATATTACCTGGCGCAGGGAAGGGGATATTTGCAGGTTTGATATCGCCAGCCCACCAGATGGCGGCAATCAACGCGACGATAAGCCCGGCAATAATCGTTTGCAGATTAGCGCTGGAGCTGGCGCCGCGAGTACCGATATACCATACCAGCGCCAGCGTGCCGAGTTCCGCCAGAAGCAACTGCCAGCTGTGCCAGCCAAACATCGCCTGGCCGAATCCGGCAGCAATTTGTAGCGCAGCGGGCAAACCCACGGGAATGACCGATAAAAACAGCCAGCCGGTGACTCGCTCAAGTCGCGAGCCGAACGCCATACCGACGAAGTGCGCGACACCACCTGCGCTGGGATAGCGGCGACCCAGAATCGCAAACACGATTGCGATTGGGAAAACTAAGATGATAAGAACGGGCCAGGCCCACAGGCTGTTATTGCCCGCCCCCAGAGCGGCTAAGGCAGGAACAGCAAACACGCCAGTGCCCAATAATGACGTTGATAACAGACCAATGCCCTGGGCCAGTCCCAGTTCTTGTTTGAGTTCACTCATGGGGTGATGTCCGGTTTCGCCCGCTTTTTGGGCAACTGCGTAGGTTTTCGATGGTAGCACAATCAGATTCGCTTATGATGGCGATGGGGAAATTGCGAGGAAACGTGAGGTGAATCAGGGTTTTTACCTGATTTTGTGCTGATCAGAATTTTTTTTCTTTTACCCCCTTGAAGGGGAGATTCCTCATCCCCATTTCTCAGGTCACCAGCCGGGAAACCACGTAAGGTCCGGCGCCACCCATAACAGATACGGACTTTCTCAAAGGAGAGTTATCAATGAATATTCGTCCATTGCATGATCGCGTGATCGTCAAGCGCAAAGAAGTTGAAACTAAATCTGCTGGCGGCATCGTTCTGACCGGCTCTGCAGCGGCTAAATCTACCCGCGGCGAAGTGCTGGCTGTCGGCAATGGCCGTATCCTCGAAAATGGCGAAGTGAAGCCGCTGGACGTGAAAGTTGGCGACATCGTTATTTTCAACGATGGCTACGGTGTGAAATCTGAGAAGATCGACAATGAAGAAGTGTTGATCATGTCCGAAAGCGATATCCTGGCAATTGTTGAAGCGTAATCCGCGCACGACACTGAACATACGAATTTAAGGAATAAAGATAATGGCAGCTAAAGACGTAAAATTCGGTAACGACGCTCGTGTGAAAATGCTGCGCGGCGTAAACGTACTGGCAGATGCAGTGAAAGTTACCCTCGGTCCGAAAGGCCGTAACGTAGTTCTGGATAAATCTTTCGGTGCACCGACCATCACCAAAGATGGTGTTTCCGTTGCTCGTGAAATCGAACTGGAAGACAAGTTCGAAAACATGGGTGCGCAGATGGTGAAAGAAGTTGCCTCTAAAGCGAACGACGCTGCAGGCGACGGTACCACCACTGCAACCGTACTGGCTCAGGCTATCATCACTGAGGGTCTGAAAGCTGTTGCTGCGGGCATGAACCCGATGGACCTGAAACGTGGTATCGATAAAGCTGTTTCCGCTGCAGTTGAAGAACTGAAAGCGCTGTCTGTACCGTGCTCTGACTCTAAAGCGATTGCTCAGGTTGGTACTATCTCCGCTAACTCCGACGAAACCGTAGGTAAACTGATCGCCGAAGCGATGGACAAAGTCGGTAAAGAAGGTGTTATCACCGTTGAAGACGGTACCGGTCTGCAAGACGAACTGGACGTGGTTGAAGGTATGCAGTTTGACCGCGGCTACCTGTCTCCTTACTTCATCAACAAGCCGGAAACTGGCGCTGTTGAACTGGAAAGCCCGTTCATCCTGCTGGCTGACAAGAAAATCTCCAACATCCGCGAAATGCTGCCGGTTCTGGAAGCTGTTGCAAAAGCAGGCAAACCGCTGCTGATCATCGCTGAAGATGTTGAAGGCGAAGCGCTGGCAACTCTGGTTGTTAACACCATGCGCGGCATCGTGAAAGTGGCTGCGGTTAAAGCACCGGGCTTCGGCGATCGTCGTAAAGCTATGCTGCAGGATATCGCAACTCTGACTGGTGGTACCGTAATCTCTGAAGAGATCGGTATGGAGCTGGAAAAAGCAACCCTGGAAGACCTGGGTCAGGCTAAACGCGTTGTGATCAACAAAGACACCACCACTATCATCGATGGTGTGGGTGAAGAAGCTGCAATCCAGGGCCGTGTTGCTCAGATCCGTCAGCAGATTGAAGAAGCAACTTCTGACTACGACCGTGAAAAACTGCAGGAGCGCGTAGCGAAACTGGCAGGCGGTGTTGCAGTTATCAAAGTAGGTGCTGCTACCGAAGTTGAAATGAAAGAGAAAAAAGCGCGCGTTGAAGACGCCCTGCACGCGACCCGTGCTGCGGTAGAAGAAGGCGTGGTTGCTGGTGGTGGTGTTGCGCTGATTCGCGTCGCGTCTAAACTGGCTGACCTGCGTGGTCACAACGAAGACCAGAACGTGGGTATCAAAGTTGCACTGCGTGCGATGGAAGCTCCGCTGCGCCAGATCGTACTGAACTGCGGCGAAGAACCGTCTGTTGTTGCTAACACTGTTAAAGGTGGCGACGGCAACTACGGTTACAACGCAGCAACCGAAGAATATGGCAACATGATCGACATGGGTATCCTGGATCCAACCAAAGTAACTCGTTCTGCTCTGCAGTACGCAGCTTCTGTGGCTGGCCTGATGATCACCACCGAGTGCATGGTTACCGACCTGCCGAAAAACGATGCAGCTGACTTAGGCGCTGCTGGCGGTATGGGCGGCATGGGTGGTATGGGCGGCATGATGTAATTGCCCTGCACCTCGCAGAAATAGTGAAACCCTCAGGCAGAAATGTCTGGGGGTTTTTCTTTTGGTCATCTTTCTAGTATAAGATTCAGACACGGACGACGCGAGTGACGTCCAGCTCATTGATTATGGGGAATAACATGCACGTAAAATACTTAGCAGGGATTGTTGGTGCCGCGCTACTGATGGCGGGTTGTAGCTCCAGCAACGAATTGAGTGCAGCTGGTCAGAGTGTACGCATTGTGGACGAGCAGCCTGGCGCAGAGTGCCAGCTGATTGGTACCGCGACAGGCAAGCAAAATAACTGGCTTTCCGGGCAACACGGTGAAGAGGGCGGTTCTATGCGCGGTGCGGCAAACGATCTGCGTAATCAGGCGGCAGCAATGGGCGGTAACGTGATTTATGGTATCAGCAGCCCGACACAAGGTATGTTGTCCAGCTTTGTTCCGACTGACAGTCAGATTATCGGCCAGGTATATAAGTGCCCGAACTGATGTGATTCAGAAGCTGGATGGTAAACGTGTCATTGCCTGATGCGCTTCGCTTATCAAGCCTACATCGTGTACTGCAACTAATTGAATGTTCGAGAGTTTGTAGGCCGGATAAGGCGTTTACGGCTTAACGATCACGTTATCTGCAATCTGAGGCTGGATGGCTCTCCAGCCTCGCATTAGCAAAGATAAGATTATTTCGTCTGTGGTGCGGCTTTGCTGATGGATTGAACACGTAAGTGATGCAGTGCGCGCAGGCATTGATCCTGACTCAGTGGTTGGGCGTTATTTGCAGCCACGGTACGGACATAAACCTGACATGGCACGCCAGCAAGTTTTTTCAGTCTTGGGCTGAAATCAAGCATTCGACGAGTGATTGCTTCAACTTCTTTACCCGGCGTCGCTTCACGCGTTTTTACCACAGCTCCGCTAAATTGCTCTTTACCACTCTCATCTTTAAAACGATAAAGTACCGCCAGATAGTGGGTAAACAGGTTATGTTTCCATTCCGGCTGGGAATAGGTGTCATATTCCAGATTCCCATTATCCTGGCAGTCGACATAATACAGTGGCAGAAAATCTAACAGCGATGTAATACGTAACGCCAGTTCACGCATTTCTGCATTATTAATTGCGTGAATGATTGCTCGCGCCAGCATCTCCATCTGCAACTCATTCACTGCTAATTCACATTTGCTGCCATCATGCAGAGTTAATGCAAACGTGAGGTTTTCTCCCTGATTATCTGCAAGCGCCAGCGTGTTAACGCGGCGATTAATATCGGCATTTCTAAGCTCATCAACCTTAATTTCCGGGATGTTTTCCGCCATTTTTTTCATAGCTTTATCGCGCGCTTGCTCATACTGAAGTCGGGCATCAGCGTCGAGCTTATGTTTCTGATACAGACGACTTTCCAGCGCAATCAGCAAGTCCCGTAATTCCATAACAGACATGAAGAATAATGATTCTTTATTGCGAGGTTCTTTAATTTTCAGCGCCAGTGCAATGAAATTATTACTCTTACGAATAACACCAGTATTAACGCCCTTGATGCTTATGGTCATGTAGGTTCTCCCTAACCATTTCTCAATTAAATAATTGATTTTAATTTATAATTCAGATGAATTATTTTCATAGTAATGGTTGTTAAAATAGCACAACTCAGGGGGCTCGCTCTATATAAACAAAAAAGAATGATTAATTATTTGTATCAATTATAAAAACCATGAAAAATATCATTTCAAGTGAATAATCACAGCGAATTTTATCCGATATCCGTAAGTTTGCTGTAACGGCGTAGATTAAACGTCCCTGTCTAATCAGTTACTGCTGGCGTAGCTGGAGATCCAGCGGCGTTTTACTGGGTTCGCCGCCAATCTCGCGCGCCAGTTTCGGTACCAGATATCCAGATACCAGCGTCAGCAACTCACGCATAATCTGCCGTGCTTCGTCATCACTCACCATAAAATGCGCAGCGCCCTGCACTTTATCGAGTACATGCAGGTAATACGGCATCACGCCCGCATCAAACAATGCATTACTCAGGTTGGCCAGTGTTTGCGCGTTATCGTTCACGCCACGCAGTAAAACACTCTGATTAAGCAGGGTGACGCCGACCCGGCGCAATTTAGCCATCGCCTGACGGAACGTTTCATCTACCTCATTGGCATGGTTGATATGATTCACTAGCAAGATTTGCAGCGTAGAACGAGCAAAGCGTTCAACCAGCGCTTCTGTGATGCGTGCCGGAATCACAATCGGCAGACGACTGTGAATGCGCAGACGCTTGATATGCGGGATGGTTTCCAGTTGCGTGAGCAACCAGTCCAGCTCGTGATCTTTCGCCATCAACGGATCGCCGCCGGAGAAAATGATTTCGTCCAGCTCTGGATGCGCAGCAACATACTCAAGCGCCACCTTCCAGTTACGCTTGTTGCCTTGATTCTCGGCATACGGGAAATGGCGGCGGAAACAATAGCGGCAATTTACCGCGCAGCCGCCTTTGACCAGCAGTAGCGCCCGGTTATGGTATTTGTGCAACAATCCTGGTACCACACTGTGCTGCTCTTCCAGTGGATCGGTGGAGAATCCGGGGGCGGCGATGTACTCATCTTGTGAAGTAAGTACCTGACGCAAAAGTGGATCATCAGGATTGCCTTTCTCCATGCGTTCAATAAATGAGCGAGGTACACGCAGGGCAAACAGCTTTTTGGCACTACGACCGGCTAACAGTTTTTCGTTCGCGTCTATCTTCAAAAGACGCAGAAGTTCATCGGGATCGGTCACAACATCGGCAAGTTGCGTTAACCAATCTTCTCTGGATGGGGTATTTAGGGTTACAATGTGCGCCATTTTGTGGCTTAGCTACCAATTAACAAATTTCAGAGGGCCTTATGGCAACATACTATAGCAACGATTTTCGTGCTGGTCTTAAAATCATGTTAGATGGCGAACCTTATGCGGTTGAAGCCAGTGAGTTCGTGAAACCGGGTAAAGGTCAGGCATTCGCTCGCGTTAAACTGCGTCGTTTGCTGACGGGGACTCGCGTAGAAAAAACGTTCAAATCTACTGATTCCGCTGAAGGCGCTGATGTTGTCGATATGAACCTGACTTACCTGTACAACGATGGTGAGTTCTGGCACTTCATGAACAACGAAACCTTCGAACAGCTTTCTGCTGATGCTAAAGCCATTGGCGACAACGCTAAATGGCTGCTGGATCAGGCAGAGTGCATCGTAACCCTGTGGAATGGTCAGCCGATTTCCGTAACTCCGCCGAACTTTGTTGAACTGGAAGTCGTTGATACTGATCCGGGCCTGAAAGGCGATACCGCAGGTACTGGCGGCAAACCAGCGACCCTGTCTACTGGCGCTGTGGTTAAAGTTCCGCTGTTCGTACAGATCGGCGAAGTCATCAAAGTGGATACCCGCTCTGGTGAGTATGTTTCTCGCGTGAAGTAATGCGGTTGTGGTGCGGCCTTCTGGTCGCACCATCACTTTTCAGGTTAGATATGATGAAACGTCTTATCCTTCTTGCTTTACTTGCCAGCACGCTGCTTACAGGCTGTAACACCGCTCGCGGATTCGGTGAAGATATCAAACATCTCGGCAACTCTATTTCCCGCGCAGCCAGCTAATTTTTTCTTCTTTTCTGAAAAAACATCGTATTTCCGTCATTTTTCGTGATGTTGTCTATTATTAATTTGCTATAGGCAAACACAAATAACATTACTTAAAAGGAAGACGTTATGGTTAAGAAGACAATTGCAGCGATCTTTTCTGTTCTGGTGCTTTCCTCCGTATTAACCGCCTGTAACACCACGCGCGGCGTCGGTGAAGATATTTCCGAAGGTGGCAGCGCAATTTCTGGTGCAGCGACAAAAGCACAGCAATAACAGTGCGGCAGCTGTGCCGTGCCGTTTGAGGCTTATGGTAAACGCAAAACTGCCTGATGCGCTTCGCTTATCAGGCCTACATTTCCCATACATTATATTGAACTTGCACGATTTTGTAGGCCGGATAAGGCGTTTACGCCGCATCCGGCATAAACCACGCGTGTTTTGTCAACAATGTGTAACGGTGCGACAGCTGTGTCGTGCCGTTTGTTTTTTCTGCGATAGTCACTAAGGTAATAGTTGAAATTCCCCTGCCACCAGGCAAAATATCCGTTCAACTACCAGCTTTGCGGGACGACCTGCAAACGCGTCTTTTCATCGGGGACGGCCCCAATTCTTCGGAGCCTGATATGTCCTAGATTATCTTAGTTATTGCTGGTCTGCTGGAAGTGGTATGGGCCGTTGGCCTGAAATATACTCACGGCTTTAGTCGTTTGACGCCAAGTGTTATTACCGTGACGGCGATGATCGTCAGTATGGCGCTACTTGCCTGGGCGATGAAATCACTGCCTGTAGGTACGGCTTATGCCGTCTGGACAGGGATTGGCGCGGTTGGCGCGGCTATCACCGGTATTGTGTTACTTGGCGAGTCCGCTAACCCGATGCGTCTGGCGAGTCTGGCGTTAATCGTATTGGGGATTATTGGTCTGAAACTCAGCACTCATTAACTACCGGGTTGCTGTACCCAAATAAATTTACTGACGTCAAACCCTTCCCGGGTCGCAACTGCCAGCATCTCCTGTTTAACTTTGTCAGAAATGGTTGGTGTGCGGGAGAGTATCCACAGGTAGTCGCGGTCCGGGCCGCAAACCAGCGCGTGGCGGTACTCCCGGTCAAGTGCGATGACATTATAACCGCCGTAGAATGGCCCAAAGAACGATACTTTCAAGGCTGCGCGACGCGGATTTCCGGTAAAGTACGCTTTTCCTTCACTTTGCTGCCACATCTCTCTGTCCGGGTTGTAGCCTTTATTAATGACATTCAGGCCGCCGTCATCCCGCAGGCTATACGTCGCAGTCACTTTCTCCAGCCCGCGTTCAAAGCGGTGATCAAAACGGGCAATCTCATACCAGGTACCGAGATAGCGTTTGGTATCGAAATTATTTACTACGGTCACGCCACGTGGTGGTGTGGGAGAACTACAGGCAACGACCAGAAATGCCGCTGTGGCTACGACAACGAGAGGGAGCAGACGCATAGACGTTTCCTTACTGTTTTTTTCTAAGTGTAGATGACAGCAAGGAAAAGCGGAGAAAAGGTCCGAAAATTCGGACCCGATGAAATTTTACTGTAGAGCGTTGAGAATCTGCCAGGCGGCGGCGACTCTCGCTGGATTGGGGTAGTTTTTGTTAGCCAGCATCACGATACCCAGCTCTTTTTCTGGAATAAACGCGACATAGCTACCAAATCCGCCGGTCGCCCCCGTTTTATGTACCCATGATGCGCGCACTGCAGGCGCTGGGGGCGTAATCGCTTTTACGGGACGTGCCGCCAGTGCAATTTTATTGTCGCTGCCGTTAATGATGATGTCAGGATTTACCGGCCAGTCCAGCATTTCCCAGCCCAGCCCCTGATACATATCGCCAGATTGCCAGTAGCGAGATTGCGCCAGTTGGATACCTTGCTGAAGAGTTTTGTCTTTGATCTCCTGGGGATTCATATTGCTTTGCAGCCAGCGGGCCATATCTTCAATCGTCGATTTCACACCGTAAGCTTCAGCATCTAACGCCCCTGGTGAAACATGTACTGCCTTACCTTCGCGATATCCCCAGGCATAATTCTTTTCTTCCGCTGATGGCACATTAATCCACGTATGGGTGAGTTTGAGAGGCTGGAAAACACGAGTTTGCATCGCCTGTTCAAAGCTTAAACCAGACGGCTTCACAACCAGTGCGCCGAACAAACCAATACTGGAATTCGCGTACAAACGTTGTGTTCCTGGCGCCCATTCAGGCTGCCAGTTTTGATAGAAACGTAGCAGGTCCGTTGCGGATTTAACGTCATCCGGCACCTGCAATGGCAGGCCGCCAGCGGTATAGGTTGCGAGATGTAATAGTGTGATCCTATTCCACTGTTTAGCGGTAAGTTCAGGCCAGTATTTTGTGACGGGATCGCTTAGAGTGATTTCCTCTCGTGCAATAGCGTCGCCACCAAGCACGCCGGTAAATGTTTTGCTCACCGAACCTAGCTCAAATAATGTTTTCTGCGTGACGGGCCGATTTTTTTCCACGTCCGCATAGCCCCAGGTAAAGTAATAAGGCTTGCCCTGATAAATCACCGCCACAGCCATGCCAGGGATTTTTTGTTGCTCAATGAGTGGCGTCATTGTGCGATGCACAATCTCGTTGATCTGTTGTTCGCTGTGGGAGGCGGCAAGTGTGGAGTAAGATATGGCGAGCAGTAAGGCGCAGAGCGTCGTTTTGAACATAGGAGCTGTTTTCCATACAAAACGGCCCGCCAGAGGCGGGCCGGATTTACATTGACGATACGTTAGATTGTAACGATACCGACCAGCGTGACAACTGTCAGAATAGCAGCCAGACCGTAGAAAACCCATTTTCCCGCAGGCACGTGGATTTTCAGGTCATGCATCGCGTGGTGCATACGGTGTAAACCACACCACAGCGGCAGGACGATCATCAGGAACAGGAATACGCGACCAATGAAGCTCTGCGCAAACGCCAGAATGCGTTCATAGCTCAGCGCATCACCTGGGAACAGGCCCAGCGGCAACATAATGCCGACGAGCAGAACCATTACCGGTGCGATGATCGCGCCCCACATGCCGCCTGCACCGAAGAGGCCCCAGAATACCGGTTCGTCAGAACGCTTTGGATTTGGATTAATCATCTCAGGCTCCTTACCAGTACAGGGCAACAAACAGGATTACGATGGTGGCAACCACGGTTACCGCCCAGAGACCTTTGATAATCGGCTCTGGCCCCATTTTTTCGTCTTTTACAATGATATTGGCGGCTTTCGGCGCCAGTTCAAACCAGGTTTTGGTGTGCAGCAAGGCTGCCGCCAGAGTGATCAGGTTAATGATCACGATAACCGGGTTTTGTAAAAAGTCGACGAATCCCGCCCAGGCTTCCGGGCCGTTTTTCAGGGCAAACAGCCCGAAAATCAGTTCAATGCTGAACCACACAGCCGGAACTGCCGTGCCTTCGCGCAGCATGTAAAAGCGATAAAACGGCAATTTTTTCCACCAGGTGGACGTCATTGGCCGTACATACGGTTTACGTTTAGTCGTCATGTTGCACTCCTTAGCGTGGTTTCAGGGTAGCGATAAGAAAGTCTTTCGAACTTTCTACTTTGCCCTGCTGAATGGCTGCAGCCGGATCGACGTGTTTCGGGCAGACTTCGGAGCAGTAGCCCACGAAAGTACAGCTCCATACGCCGTTCTGGCTGTTTAACTGCGCCATACGCTCCTTCTTACCGTGGTCGCGGCTATCTTCGTTATAACGATGTGCCAGCGTAATGGCAGCCGGACCGATGAACTCTGGGTTCAGGCCGAACTGCGGGCATGCGGCATAGCACAGACCACAGTTGATGCAACCGGAGAACTGGTGATACTTCGCCATCTGCGCAGGAGTCTGAATGTTAGTACCCTGATCCGCAGTGCGGGAGTTGCCGATGATGTACGGTTTGATCGCTTCCAGGCTTTCGATGAAGTGAGTCATATCAACAACCAGATCGCGTTCGATCGGGAAGTTCGCTAACGCTTCAACCTTCATACCGTCGGTGTAGTCACGCAGGAAGGTTTTACATGCCAGTTTCGGCACGTTGTTAACCATCATGCCGCAGGAACCGCAAATCGCCATACGGCAGGACCAGCGGTAGCTCAGGTCCGGCGCCAGGTTGTCTTTGATATAGCCCAGCGCATCCAGCAACGAGGTGGTTGCGTCATAAGGCACTTCATAGAATGCGCTATGCGGTGCGGTATCGACTTCCGGGTTATAGCGCACCACCTCAATTTTCAGGTTCTTCATCTCAGCCATTCGCCTTCTCCTTCTTATTGGCTGCTTCCGCTTTATCGGCCGCATCCGCTTCGCCACCGTAAACGCGTTTGGCTGGCGGCAGCGTAGTAATCTTCACGTCGCTGTACTCCAGGCGGGTAGTGCCATCAGCATCGCGGAAGGCGAGGGTATGTTTGAGGAAGTTGACGTCGTCACGCTCGGTGCAACCTTCGTCCAGACGCTGGTGCGCGCCGCGGGACTCTTTACGCGCCATTGCGGAGTGCGCCATACATTCGGCAACGTTCAGACCGTGGCCCAGCTCAATGGTGTAGAGCAGGTCGGTGTTGAACACGCTGGAAGTGTCGGTGATACGTACGCGCTTGAAGCGTTCCTGTAGTTCCGCCAACTTGTCGATGGTTTTCTGCATCAGTTCCGGCGTACGGTAGATACCGCAACCTTCTTCCATAGCGAGACCCATTTCGTCGCGGATCTTCGCCCAGTTTTCGCCGCCATCCTGGTTAACCAGATCTTTCAGACGTTGTTCAACGGCTGCAGCTTGTGCTTCGATTGCCGCTTCGTTGCCGTTACCGGCCGTGGCGGCACGCTCCGTCGCTTGTTCACCAGCCAGGCGACCGAAGACCACCAGTTCCGCCAGTGAGTTGGAGCCCAGACGGTTTGCGCCGTGCAGACCGACAGAGGAACATTCGCCCACGGCGAACAGACCCTTAATGCGGGTTTCGCAGTTCTGATCGGTTTCGATACCGCCCATGGTGTAGTGTGCGGTCGGACGTACTGGGATCGGTTCTTTAACCGGATCGACGCCAACATACGCTTTTGCCAGTTCGCAGATAAACGGCAGACGTTCGTGCAGTTTTTTCTCACCCAGGTGACGCAGGTCGAGGTATACCACATCGCCACGCGGCGTAGAGATAGTGTTGCCTTTGCGCCACTCGTGCCAGAAGGCCTGAGAAACTTTGTCGCGTGGACCCAGTTCCATATATTTGTTTTTCGGTTCGCCCAGCGGAGTTTCTGGCCCCATGCCGTAGTCTTGCAGATAGCGGTAGCCATTTTTGTTGACCAGAATACCGCCTTCACCACGGCAACCTTCGGTCATCAGGATACCGGAACCTGGCAGACCCGTCGGGTGATACTGAACGAATTCCATATCACGCAGTGGAACGCCATGGCTCAACGCCATACCCATGCCGTCACCGGTTACAATACCGCCGTTAGTGTTGTAGCGATAAACGCGACCCGCACCGCCTGTAGCCATAACTACTGCGTTAGCACGGATCTGTACCAGCGTGCCTTCCATCATGTTCATTGCCACCAGGCCGCGAACATGATCATCATCGACCAGAATATCCAGTACGAAGTGTTCGTCAAAACGCTGGATCTGTGGGAACTGTAGAGAGGTCTGGAACAGAGTATGAAGCATATGGAAGCCGGTCTTATCGGCGGCGAACCAGGTACGCTCGATTTTCATACCGCCGAAGCGACGTACGTTGACGCTACCATCCGGGCGACGACTCCATGGGCAGCCCCACAGTTCCAGTTGGGTCATTTCGGTTGGGCAGTGATGGACGAAATAATCCACAACATCCTGCTCACATAACCAGTCGCCACCTGCTACTGTATCGTGAAAGTGATATTCGAAGCTGTCATGATCCTGCGCGACAGCGGCGGAGCCCCCTTCTGCAGCAACGGTATGACTGCGCATCGGGTATACTTTTGAGATTAGTGCGATTTTTGCATTTGGGTTTGCCTGCGCGGCAGCAATTGCAGCACGTAATCCCGCGCCACCGGCACCTACAATGGCAAGATCGGCTTGAAAGGTTTGCACGACATTCCTCCAGATTGTTTTTATCCCACAGTCACGTACTTCAGAGTAAGTACCTGAAAGTTACGCACTGCGAACGCTATTCCACTGCTCCTTTATAGGTACAACAGTATAGTCTGATGGATAAGTCTGAAATTTGACGAGATCGATTTTTTTAGCGTGCCAGGAGGCTAAATTATCACTGAAGATGATTAATTTAATTACTAAACCATCAATTTGCGGTTTTTTTAGTCACTCCCCATCACGGCCTGATCCTTGCGTAAAATTTGTCTCTCCGTCGCGTTGCGAGTAGACTTCGTGCCCTTGTTAAAAACTGGAGATTTCACTATGAGCGAAACGGCATCCTGGCAGCCGAGCGCATCTATTCCTAACTTGTTAAAACGCGCGGCGATTATGGCGGAAATCCGTCGCTTCTTTGCCGATCGTGGAGTGCTGGAGGTGGAGACGCCTTGTATGAGTCAGGCGACGGTAACGGATATTCATCTGGTCCCGTTTGAGACACGTTTCGTTGGCCCCGGACACTCCCAGGGGATGAATCTTTGGTTAATGACCAGCCCGGAATATCACATGAAACGCCTGCTGGTAGCAGGTTGTGGTCCCGTATTCCAGTTATGCCGCAGCTTCCGTAATGAAGAGATGGGGCGTTATCACAACCCTGAATTCACCATGCTGGAGTGGTATCGACCGCATTATGATATGTACCGGTTGATGAATGAGGTTGATGATCTTCTGCAGCAGGTGTTGGATTGCCCGGCCGCAGAAAGTCTTTCTTATCAACAAGCTTTTCTGCGTTATCTGGAAGTTGACCCGCTCTCTGCTGATAAAACACAGTTGCGGGAAGCCGCGGCGAAACTGGATTTGAGCAATGTTGCCGATACCGAAGAAGATCGCGATACGCTGCTACAACTGTTATTTACCTTTGGCGTAGAGCCAAACATAGGTAAAGAGAAACCGACCTTTGTTTATCACTTCCCTGCCAGCCAGGCATCTCTGGCGCAAATCAGTACTGAGGATCATCGGGTCGCGGAACGCTTCGAGGTTTACTATAAAGGTATTGAACTGGCGAATGGTTTCCATGAGTTGACGGATGCTCATGAACAGCAACAACGCTTCGAACAGGATAACCGTAAACGTGCGGCGCGCGGTTTACCACAACATCCTATCGACAAGAATCTGATTGATGCTCTGGAAGTGGGCATGCCCGACTGTTCCGGCGTGGCGCTGGGCGTTGACCGCCTGGTGATGTTGGCGCTGGGAGCGGAGACTCTGGCAGAAGTGATTGCCTTTAGCGTTGACCGGGCATAATTCTGAAAAATCACTGAATTAACGACACAGAATGGCGTAACTGGCGCCGTTCTGTAGCATATTTTTTCATTTTTCTGCCAAAGCCTACAATTTAAGACTGGATGTTTGTTATCATCCGGGTATCAATTCTGTATTGGTTTTTATGCTGCCCATCAATCGGTGGGTAGTACAGTTCAATTGGCGCGTTTAATATACGTGCTGAAATGAAGGATGGTTTCATGCCTCACTCGGTAAAAAAGATGAGTCTGATTGGACTCATATTGATGATCTTTACTTCCGTATTTGGATTTGCCAATAGCCCATCAGCGTATTACTTAATGGGGTATAGTGCGATTCCCTTTTATATATTTTCTGCATTGTTATTCTTTATTCCATTCGCCCTAATGATGGCTGAAATGGGGGCTGCTTATCGTAAAGAAGAAGGCGGCATCTATTCCTGGATGAATAATAGCGTCGGACCGCGTTTTGCCTTTATTGGCACATTTATGTGGTTTTCCTCTTATATTATCTGGATGGTGAGTACCTCAGCTAAAGTATGGGTACCATTTTCTACCTTCCTCTACGGTAGCGATATGACTCAGCACTGGCGCATTGCCGGTCTGGAGCCAACGCAGGTAGTCGGTCTGTTGGCGGTGGCCTGGATGATTCTGGTAACTGTTGTTGCCTCGAAGGGAATTAATAAAATTGCCCGAATTACCGCAGTGGGCGGTATTGCAGTAATGTGTCTTAATTTAGTATTACTGTTAGTGAGTATTATCATTTTGTTATTAAATGGTGGTCATTTCGCGCAAGATATTAATTTTATGGTATCTCCAAATCCGGGATATCAGTCTGGTCTGGCGATGTTATCGTTTGTTGTATTTGCTATTTTTGCTTACGGTGGAATTGAAGCCGTTGGTGGGCTGGTAGATAAAACAGAAAATCCAGAAAAGAACTTTGCTAAAGGGATTATTTTTGCCGCTATTGTTATTTCAATTGGTTATTCGCTGGCAATATTTTTATGGGGCGTCAGTACTAACTGGCAGCAGGTATTAAGTAACGGTTCTGTTAACCTCGGTAATATTACTTATGTGCTGATGAAGAGTCTGGGGATGTCACTAGGTAACGCGTTGCATTTGTCACCTGAAACGTCGTTGTCGCTGGGCGTATGGTTTGCGCGTATTACCGGACTTTCCATGTTCCTTGCCTACACCGGCGCGTTCTTTACGCTCTGTTATTCGCCGTTAAAAGCGATTATCCAGGGGACGCCGAAAGCGTTGTGGCCAGAGCCGATGACGCGCCTGAACGCGATGGGAATGCCATCTGTCGCCATGTGGATGCAGTGTGCTCTGGTAACTGTTTTCATTCTGTTGGTTTCATTTGGTGGAGGGACGGCCTCGGCGTTCTTTAACAAGTTGACGCTGATGGCGAACGTGTCTATGACGCTGCCTTATCTGTTCCTCGCGCTGGCTTTCCCGTTTTTTAAAGCGCGTCAGGATCTCGACAGACCGTTTGTTATTTTTAAAACGCACATGTCGGCAATGATTGCGACGGTGGTGGTCGTGCTGGTGGTGACTTTTGCGAACGTCTTCACCATCATCCAGCCGGTAGTTGAAGCCGGAGACTGGGACAGCACATTGTGGATGATTGGCGGCCCGGTCTTTTTCTCGCTGTTAGCGATGGCGATTTACCAGAACTATTGCAGCCGTATGGCGAACAAGCCTGAGCTGGCACTGGACTGATCATGTGAAATCCTGCAACTCATCGTCTCTCCGGCGATGAGTTGTCTGGTAAGGAAGACGTTATGGACGACGGTAGTCGGGATCCAGTGATAACCGAAGATGAAATCAGGGCGCTGCAATTTTCAGCACAGGACATTGCAGAAATAGAGCACGTTATCCTTTCTTTTGCCGATGCCCGCCACACCCGCAAAGTAGCGATGGTGGTCGGTAATACCATTAATATCCTCAAAGATCGCGATGGTTCGCGGTGGGGAAACCTGCCTGATATCTATTGCACTTACCTGATCAGGTGTCTGGTTTTTCGTGGGGAATTAATCGGGTATGGGGATTTGTTCCGCATGCGTTATAGCGAAATTAAACTGCCGATTGAAACATCATGAGTGCGCGTCAGTTTATTTTATGCTGCATTTGGTTCTTCGTATCTGTTCTCTGGATTCTGATACTGTCCACGCTGGACAAAGAGTGGATGATTGAGGAGAGGGGAGTTAAAAATATCTGCGATGTGTTGGAATATCTTGAAAATGACGATACCCGCGATATTGGTGTGATAATGACGTTACCGCTTTTTTTCCCCTTTCTCTGGTTCACTCTGCGGCGAAAAAAACGCGGTTGGCTTATGTATGCCACCGCGCTGACCATTTTCAGCTACTGGCTGTGGCAATTTTTCCTGCGCTATCAATTTTGTTGGTGATTGAAGCTGCCAGATTCACATCCGGCAGCTTCACGCATTACAAACTTCCCACCTGACGTCCTTTACCTGCAGAAGTCAGCGTTCTTCCCGTTTGCTTGCCGTTCAGACTTTCCAGACGCATCTGGAAGGGCGGGAATGGCATATCGATACCGTGGGCGTGGAAGCCCGCCAGAATTAGCTGGTGGATTTCATGGCGTAGCGGCATGCGGTGGCCCATTTCGGCAGCGTAAATACGCAACTCGAAAATCTGAATCCCCTGTTGCAGATCCACCAGAAAAGCTTCCGGCGCCGGATTGTCGAGCACCAGCGAGCAGCGCCGCGCTGCCGTAAGCAGGATTTCCGTCACTTCTTTACTGTTGGCATCGGCAGGGGCCGGAATTGTCAGCACCACGCGCGTTACCGAGTCAGAGAGTGACCAGTTGATAAACTGCTCAGTAATAAACGCCTTGTTCGGCACGATAATCTCTTTACGGTCCCAGTCGCTGATAGTGGTGGCGCGAGTGTTAATTTTCGTCACGCTACCGGTGAGATCGCGGATTGTCACTGTATCGCCAATGCGAATCGGTTTTTCGAACAGGATAATCAGGCCAGAGATAAAGTTGGCGAAAATCTCTTGCAAACCAAAGCCCAGACCAACACCGAGCGCGGCGACCAGCCACTGCAATTTCGACCACTCAATGCCAATCATCGAGAAGCCAACCAGACCGCCAATCAGCATCAGCAGATATTTGGTGATGGTGGTGATGGCGTACCCCGTACCTGGTGTTAAATCCAGATGCTGCAAAATCGCCAGTTCCAGCAGGGCAGGCAGGTTGCGCACCAGTTGCGTAGTGATGATAAACACCAGAATGGCAATCAGCACTGCGCCAAGGGTAATCGGCTCCAGGCTTTCCACGCCCCGTACTGTTGAAGTGACATCCCACAGCGAAATATTTTCGAGGAAGCCGAAAGCGGAATGAATTTCCGACCACAGTACGATGACTGAAAGCAGGGCGATCAGCATCAGAATTGAACGAACCAGTCGCAAGGACTGGGCACTGATGGCATCGAGATCGACTTCACTTTCATCTACCTCAACCGCCCCTTCCGGGCTACTGTGGTGATGCGCTTCTTCTTCGCCACGCGCGCGCTGCGCCAGCATTTCTGCCCGGCGATGTTTCGCGCGATCAAATGCCAGCCTGCGCCGCTGGATTAACATCCAGCGGCGGATAACGTAGTAAATCACCAACAGCAGGAACCAGATGGCAACTGAGGTTTCCAGTCTCGCTAATAGCGCCTGCGCTGTTGCCAGGTAACCGACCGCGGATGCCAGAATGGCAACCAGCGGCGCGCCAATCATCATGTTCCATAACATATGGTTGGCAATATTGTCACCGCTGCCTTCTTTATTGAGGTACAGCGGGATCCCGGCCTTTTTCAGACTGAGAGTAACAACCGCCAGCGCACCACAGATGAGGATGAAGCAGAGTCGTCCCAGCGAACCGGAAAACTCACGGTCGTTGAGATTATCGAACATCATCAACGCCATAATCAGCGGCACGATAAGCCCAATACTCATCAGGTAGTAGCGCATCCCACGAGAAACCCGTTCGCGCGGCCAACCAAAATGGGCGATAAACAAGCCGTTAGGCCGGGCAAAGGCAGCGCAAATCATCACCACCCATAGCAGCGGCACGGTGGCCGTTACGCCATCGCCAATCGCTACCGCTAACGGATAAGGCCACGCCTCGCGCAGCCCGTAACCCAACGTCATCCACAGCACCGGCAGCGGTGAAGCAACGAGTATCGACCAGAAAAGCGTCCGTAACGTCAGCCAGAAGTGATCCTGAGTCACTTTGCCGACTTTTGCTGCCGAACGTTCGAGAAAACGAGTGAAATAGCGGCGTGAGTAAATACTGCAACCGACCAGAATCAACGCCCCAAACAGAGGCAAAAGCGTCTCTTTGCTGGTTAGCATCATGATGCTGGCTTTGCCCAACTGACTGAAGGTGTCCAGTGAGATCAGACGACGCAGATCCTGAGCGATCTCCAGCGGCCAGGCGATGGTCATTGGACGCACGTCAGAGGTCCAGAACAGATAGCGGTGTGTCGCTTCGTTCACCTCTTTCAGTGCATCCTCCAGTTGCCCGTTGGAAACTTTCAGCTTAGTCAGTTCGAGCAGTAGCGTGTCGCCGCCCTGCAACAATGAATTCAGCAATTCACGCTGAGTACGCAGTTGGGCTTCGAGAATGCGATTTTGCTCGGCGGTCAGCGGCTGGCCGTCGGCCTGATGGATTTGTCGTAGTTGTGGCTGTTTGTTTAGCAGATCCTCATAGCGCAACCGTTGCACGCGTAACTGGGCCATTTCGGTATCCAGTTGTTGCGGTTTGGGCATTTCCGGCAAGCGCGCTACCTGTGCCCGTAACGCTTCGCCGAGCAGGTTTGATGACCCCAGCCATTGTGACTGTTCACGCAGCGTATTCAGTGCCTGCCTGACCTGTAACGTCTGGCTGGCAGCCTGGCGCTGTTGCGAAGCCACTAAATCCATTCGCTGTGCCTGCTGATTCAGCGCTGCCGATAGTTCACGGTTAATTTTGAACTGTGCGACGATATCTTTCGGCAAATCGGCGTTGCTTTCCGCCAGTTGCTCGGTGCTTTCCAGCGCCCGTTCCGCCTCCAGTTGGCGCTGGCTGTTTAACTGGTTGCGTAATGTCTGCAAATACGCATCGAGTTGTTGACTCTCTTTGTCTGCCAGTTCTGAGCGTAAACGTGCTAATTCCTGGCGATTATTAGCAGAAAGTTGTGCCAGTTCGAGCTCATCGACCAATGATTTCAAACGCGCGGAGTCTGCCTGCAAAGCGAAATTTTGCGCCTGATTAAGCGGAGTATTTCCGGTGAGCGCACCCAGCCGACGCTCGACTTCGTTCAACTGACGGCGAGTGTCAGTTTGCTGCTGCGGCAGTTGGTTAAGCGAATCTGCAATTTCACGGGCGCGTTCTTGTTCCTGCTGGGCCTGGCGACTTTTATCCAGCAACTGGCTACTGATCTGGAGAATTTCCTGATTTAGCGCGTCGGTGGACATCCCCGACGGCGCACTGCGCGGCTCGTCATGCATATTGTTTAATTGCGCGCGTAGAGCAGCAGAGAGCTTCGGATAATTATCAATAACGTCTTGATATTGTTTGATGCGCTCAAGGGAACCTTTTCGTTCCTCAAGCGCATTTAAGGCGGACTGGAGCGCCTCTACGACTTCCGGCTGTGCGGGTTTCGCCGCTTTCGCCTGCTCCAGTTCTTGCGAGATTTGTTTACTATCGGGGGCCGTCGCAGCGTACGCCCCCCAACTGAGGCACCAGGCCATCAGAAAAGTAATAATCAGGCGCACGTCAGCGTTTCCTTTGATGAATTAGACCTGGTCTTTTTTGTCGTCAACCAATGAGCTGGCGTCGTGTTCTGCCGGGCTCTCTTCAGCAGGAAGAGAGGACGGTTCAGCTTCTGGCGCAACAAAGGTTTCGGTAGATACTGCCAGCGGCTGGCCAATTTTCGTGACCGACAGGCTTTCCAGTTGCTCTACCAGATTCACTTTACCCGGTGCAAACAGGTTGATCACGGTAGAACCGAGTTTAAAGCGCCCCATTTCCTGGCCTTTCAGCAGCGCCACAGAACCGTCGTTTTCCCCGGCAGGCCAGCTCCAGCGTTTGATGATGCCTTCGCGTGGCGGCGTAATGGTGCCCGCCCAGACGGTTTCAATGCTGCCAACAATGGTTGCACCGACCAGAATCTGCGCCATCGGACCAAATTCGGTATCGAACAGGCAGATCACGCGCTCATTACGGGCAAACAAATTCGGCACGTTCTGGGCGGTGAGATGGTTCACAGAGAAGAGATCGCCCGGTACGTAGATCATCTCACGCAGAATGCCGTTACATGGCATATGTACGCGGTGGTAGTCACGCGGGGAGAGGTAAGTGGTCACAAACGTACCGTTGCGGAAGAGATCCGCCATCAGGTAGTTACCTGCCAGCAGGGCTTCAAGGCTGTAGTTATGGCCTTTGGCTTGCAGGATTTTATCTTCTTCGATTTTACCTAACTGGCTGATAACGCCATCGGCAGGCATGACCAGAACATTCGGATCGGTATTAATTGGGCGTACTTCGTCACGCAGCGGACGGACAAAGAATTCGTTAAACGTGCGATAGCTGGCGGTATCCGGCTTCTGCGCCTCTTTCATGTCGACCTTGTAGTATTTAACGAACAGATCGATAACCAGTTTTGTCAGCCATCCTGCCCGCTTGCTTGCGCCCCAACCCGCCAGGCGAGTAAGCCATAGTTTCGGCAGAATGTACTGTAGCGAAAGTTTAAATGAATTTAACAAGGTAGCCTCCAGGCCATTGTTTTGTCGTTCCTGATCCGGCGTAGAGGCCGGATCCTGAAAAAAAGGGGGACGATTCTAACGACGGTTAGCTTAATTGTCAGTCGTCCGTAGCAGAAAAGTTTTTACGCGTTTTTACCTGCGCCATGCTTTCCAGAATACGGTGATAGTTTTCGAAACGAGTTTCCGCGATTTTCCCTTCCTCAACCGCTTCACGGATAGCGCAACCCGGATCGGTATCGTGCTTGCAATCGCGATATTTGCACAAGCCTAAGTAGTCGTGGAATTCGACAAAACCCTGAGTGACTTGTTCCGCTCCCAGGTGCCAGAGGCCAAATTCACGCACTCCGGGTGAGTCGATCACGTCGCCGCCGTGCGGGAAATGATACAACCGTGCGGCAGTCGTAGTGTGCTGACCGAGACCGGAAACGTCAGACACATCATTGGTCAGAATCTCTTTTTGCAGCCCCAGCAGCGCATTCAGCAGGCTGGATTTGCCGACGCCAGACTGCCCGGCAAAGATGCTGATGCGCCCGGTCAACGCCTCTTCCAGCGGTTTCAGCCCATCCTGAGTATGGCTGGAAACCATCAATACGCGATAACCAATATTGCGGTAGATATCCATCTGCTCGTTAACGAACGCCATCTCTTCATCGTCCAGCAGATCGATTTTGTTGAGCACAATAATCGGCTCAATCTGCAAGGTTTCGCAAGCCACCAGGTAACGGTCGATAATATTGAGCGACAGCTCCGGCAAAATAGCGGAGACAATGACGATCTGGTCGATATTGGCGGCAATAGGTTTTACGCCGTCGTAGAAATCCGGGCGCGTCAATACCGAAGTACGCTCATGTACCGCCTCCACGATCCCTTTGACATTTACGCCTTCCGCCGCCGGTTTACCTGGGCGCCAGACCACGCGATCGCCGGTTACCAGCGAACGGATGGTTCGGCGAATATTGCAGCGGTGAACCTCGCCATCGGCAGATTCCACATCAGCGTGCATGCCAAAGCGACTGATGACGATGCCTTCATCGGGCTCGCCAAACAAATTGTCGTCGTAGTCGGGCTTCTCCTTAGACGTTTTTAGACGACGCTGGTGATTAGCGTTCACACGGCGCTGCTGGCCTTTGGAGAGTTTATTTTTACTCAATCGTACTGACTCCTGGTCGCCCCTGATGGGCAAAACATCTATGATACACGCAATTGTGGATCAATATAGTCACTGTGAATGGGTGGAAAATAGCATGAGTGCCAATGAAAACAACCTGATTTGGATCGATCTTGAGATGACCGGTCTGGATCCCGAGCGCGATCGCATAATTGAGATTGCCACGTTGGTGACCGATGCCAACCTGAATATTCTGGCAGAGGGGCCGACTATTGCAGTACATCAGTCTGATGAACAACTGGCGTTGATGGATGACTGGAACGTACGCACCCATACCGCCAGCGGGCTGGTGGAGCGCGTGAAAGCGAGCACCATGGGCGATCGGGAAGCTGAACTGGCGACGCTCGAATTTTTAAAACAGTGGGTGCCTGCGGGAAAATCACCTATCTGCGGTAACAGCATCGGCCAGGATCGTCGCTTCCTGTTTAAATACATGCCGGAGCTGGAAGCCTATTTCCACTACCGTTATCTTGATGTCAGCACGCTGAAAGAGCTGGCGCGTCGCTGGAAGCCGGAAATTCTTGCTGGTTTTACCAAGCAGGGGACGCATCAGGCGATGGATGATATCCGTGAGTCGGTGGCAGAACTGGCTTACTATCGCGAGCATTTTATCAAGCTGTAAAATTTTTCCTGGTCACATAACCGCCGGAATTCTCTTGCGGCGGCGTGGTTTTGACGCTAAATTGAACGTCTTGCTGATAATTTCAGCATTTGAGATAAAAACTCAAAAAAAATTTTTTAGGGGGGTTGCAGAGGGAAAGAATTCTCGTATAATGCGCCTCCCGTAACGACGCAGAAATGCGAAATTACGAAAGCAAAAATTAAGTAGTACGCGGGAATAGCTCAGTTGGTAGAGCACGACCTTGCCAAGGTCGGGGTCGCGAGTTCGAGTCTCGTTTCCCGCTCCAAAATTTGAAAGTGCTGTAAAGCACAGACCACCCAATCGCAGTATTTCGAATTGCGACAAGGCGGCAACTGAGCGAATCCTTGGGAGCTTACAGAAGTAAGTGACTAAGGTGAGTGAAGGCAGCCAAAGCAGTAGCGGTTCGAAAGACGAAGATTAAGCGGGAATAGCTCAGTTGGTAGAGCACGACCTTGCCAAGGTCGGGGTCGCGAG
>ERZ1673734.529-NODE-529-length-31693-cov-194.032935_pt1 | contig 31693 bp, 10 predicted proteins | sample MGYA00580199_ERZ1673734 | MGnify/ENA primary metagenome ERZ1673734 (study PRJEB41218, sample SAMN15661742) | gut metagenome | host: Homo sapiens | place: Canada: London | collected 2015-08-20/2019-03-30 | study: EMG produced TPA metagenomics assembly of...
GGCAGCTGTTGCCGCCACTGGCTTTGCCTCTGCCGGGGATGGTGCTTGCTGCGTGCTTGGTTTGACAGGATTACGCTCAATGCGTACCTCCTCGTCAAGTTCAATGGTGTCCACTACCGTAATGCGTCCGCGCTTAAACTCGCTACTGTTTTCAATAGCGTGCTGCACAAGGAAGTCGCTTGTCGTGTACTTCGCAGGGTTTTGTCCGATAGCGGTTATTGAGCCGTCCGTGAACAATACTTTGAGCGTAGCTCTGCCTATCTTGATGATAGATTGATATTCCATCATGCCGTGCACTCCGTAGGTTATTCTCTTCTTTTTCATTGTTATTGAATGATGATAATAATAAAGGCGGACGGCATTGCTACCTATCCGCCTCTATTTGGTTGATGATTGGTTTAATTAAAACTTCTGATTACTCGGTTGCCATAACCTCACCTGCATACTCAATCCATGCCTCGCTCTTATACTGCCACATCTGACCGCTAACGGCCTCGGCATTGATGCCCGGACAATCCTGCAACAGGTAGTACACGCCTCCCTCAACTGGTGATGTAGGTGCTTCCGCGCTGTCCCACAGATGGATCTGCACAGCTGTGCTGTTCTCGCTGTCACCCTCACCGTTAATCCAGATATGGCACGAGCCTTTGAGTGCAAGTGCATCCCACACAAGGATTGCCTCGCGTGTTGCCTCCTCGCCCTCAACACGGTCTTTCGACGAGTGCTCTGCCGAATACTGGTAGTGCACAAGACGGTCAGGCGCAACGATAAATGCAGAATTGCTCCACTTCAAACGGTCAAGGGTTGGATCGTGCTTGAACTCGATGTCACCAAACACGGTATGGAAATTGGTCACTACCCAGCCTACAGGGTTGGTCTTGGTGGTAATTTGAATTTCAGGGTGCTTCGAGTAGTCGATGCACTGGATATTCTCCAAGAAGTTCTTGCCAGCAAGGGCAATAACACTCTTGGGTACGTCCTCGCCTGTAAAGACCATCTTCGCCAAAGCAATGATTTCCTCAATTGTCCACTTGCCAGTGTGATTGAGTTCCTTCTTCACTTGGTAGCGCACACCTTCGGTGAAGTAGATGGTCTGTGCACCGACCTCGGGGGTCTGAACAGTCATCTTGCCTTTACGACCTGCATAGAGAGTACGGTTGCCGCGCACCTTGAAGTTGGTAATGGCGGCTTCTGCAATCACGGCCTTGCCGAACGGAATTTTCTTCTTCTGCGCTTCGTAGTAGTCAGATACAATCTGGTTCATGCCGCGCTTCTGAAGATAAACCATCTGTGCTTGTGGCACGATGAGGTCGGGGTCAACTTTCTTCTGTGTCTCGTAGAGAGCATTGGAAAGAATGATGAGTGTTGAACCGGCTGGAATTTCCGGAGTGGTACAGCTCTCATCGGTCGTGTTTGCCTTCGGACCGTTTACGGCTCTCACAATCGGGTTGTTCGTGGTTGGGTCTTGTCCGGTCACAAACAACATGAGGTCTTTGCCCGGAGTCTTTGTCTTGCCGTCTGCGGCATATCCGTCCACACCTTTTACAAGCAGGGTGCCGTAAGGTCTTGGGATTTCCGCATCGTTGGCGAGCAACGGAAGCACGAACTGCTTGGCTGTTCCTGCCGTCACCTTGGTTGTCGAGGTCACGCTGGAACGTGGCTCGTCAATCATGTAGTGTTCCACTTCGGGTGAGTTCACCTTTACCTTACGCGCATTCAGCATGAGCTGCATAAGCGGTGTGTCGTCACTCTTGAACTTGTAGAGTTCTTGGTCGAGGTCACTCTGAATGAGGTTGCCCGGACCGACTCCGCCAGACGCTCCTGCCACTCCGCTGACGGTAGTGGGTGCTCCCGGCACTTGAGTCTGCACACCGGCTGTTCCGGGTGCAGGGGTGGTGGTTGTAGTGCCACCTACTGGTACGTTTTCTCCGTCCATGTCTTAAAATTTTAATTTGTGAATAATGTTATTTGCTATCGGTCTGTGCGAGGTTGCCGGGGGCTATACCGCCTGTCGCGCTCGCGAGATTGCTTACTGATGCCATTGCGCCAGGCACTTGGGTTCTCAACCCTGCACTCCCGGTCGTTGGCTTTACTTTCTTGCCCTCTGGAGGAAACTTTACGACTTCTCCTTTCATGGCTACATGGCTTCGTTGGCAATATCAAAGATGCTTTGTGATTTCTGTTTGCCGGGCGCACCGCCATTCTTGCCGTTCAGTGGCGCAGTGCCGTCGCCTTTGTCTCGCTTGCGCAAGCCTTCCACAATCTTGTCATTGCGTCCGGCGACACGTCCCTCTTCACTTGCTGAGGCTACATCGCTGTCATGGTTGATGGCATTCACGAACATTGCAAGAGTCTCTTTCGTGAACTTGCCCATAACACCGTCACGGACCACGGTCAAAACGGCATCCACTACGGCGTCAATCTGTTCGTCGCTCATGCCACGCTCTTCTTGGAACTGACGAAGGGTTTCAAGACTTGCGTCCATGTTCTTCTCATATTCCTCGTCAAGCTGTCTTGACTTGGCTACACGCTCCACATAGTCCTTGTTGGCCTCGGCTATCTTCTCCTGCATTTCAGGATCGTCAAGTACGTCCTGTATTTCTATGCCGAAGTTTTTTACAAGCCCTACGTAGGGGTCGTTACCATTGTGCATATCAGCAAGGAACTGTGCACTTCTCGGGTCAGCGGCAAACATGTCGGACATGGCCTTTTCCCTGTCCTTGTAGCCGCTAAGGTCCTGCTCGTATTGGTCGTAATCGTCGTAAATCTGACCGTAAATCTCCTCATCATCCTCGAACTTCTTGTCGGGATATTTCTTTCGCAGCCGTTCCAACTGTTGGTCGCGTCTGCTCTTAACTCCGTTGTTATCAGCCATTATCTTCAAAATCTTTAGAATGTGTCATATTCATTTGCAAAAATACCTATATAAGATGTGGACTGACTTTTAACTTTTGTGACCTCGTTTCTGTAACTTTGAGGAAACAATCGGGCACTTTTATGAAATACTTTGGCAGCATTCTTGAATTTACACGCGAACGTAATAACGACCTCATGAGGGCATATCGGGAGAAACTCGCAGAGGCATCCATCATCGTGATGCCGGTCATCTTCGAACTTGTCGCTCAGTCTCCGGCTTCTCGCTTTTGGGTGAGCGAGGAGAGGGCTGCTATTGTCATTTCAGCAATGGCAGCTGGAAAACCGATGCCAAGGATGAGGAGCAACAAGCGTGAAATGTTTGAGGAGATTTACCGAAGGTTCGTTATACTACGTGAGAAACAGCCCGACAAATCGGTGTACGAACTTGTGACGAAAATAGTAAATCAACCTGCACCGAAATTCTATCTCACGCCTCGTACAGTGGGCGAATTTATTTACCGAATAAAGAATGGATGGTATGACAACCAATATGATAGATACAGAGATTGCACGATTACTCGCTGAAAACGACCGGCGAAATGAGGTGATGTTCGCTCACTTCGACCCGGTCACGGGTGAAGGGTCCATAGGGGAACGTGTGCGAGTGTGTATCTCTGACTTTGCCATACCCGTCCAATGGCTCCCTGTAGAGATGATGAAAATACAAATGGTGAAGAAACTTGTCAAGGCTGGGTCTATCGACAAGTTTCTTTCGTCTGTTCTCCATGTTGAGCCAAACGATGATGATTACATCAAGGTCTCGCGTAAGCTCATAAGGCTACGCTTCAAACACGACTTCCCTTTCTGGGCGGCTACGCTCGTCTATATCCACAACAAGAAGGCTGGTAAGGACGTGTTGTTCCGGCTTTACTATCCGCAGCGTATTTTGGTGTCTCGTTTTGAGGCGAAGAGAAAAGCTCGTCTCCCCATACGACTAATATTGTTGAAGGCTCGACAGTGGGGTGGTTCTACTACAACACAGCTCTACATGGCATGGCTTCAGTTCAACCATCGAAAGGGACTAAATTCACTTATCATTGCACATCAAGGGGCGGCTTCTGACGAAATCAAGGATATGTTCGACCTCATGATTGACAGATACCCGGTAGAGTTCCTGCACAAACTGGGTGAGGCATATTCCGAGAACGAGCCGAAGTTGGTTGGTGTAGGTAAGTCTGGCTCCACTCATCGCGTACCACAACGCAATTGCAAGATTAAGGTTGGCACTGCTGAGCGTCCTAATGGATGCCGTGGCGGTGCCTATTCTCTTGTGCATTTGTCAGAGGTCGGTTTGTGGCAAAAGACAGAAGGTAAGTCACCGCAGGACATCGTGCGTTCGGCATGTTCCGGTATTCTTTTGGAACCATTCACGATGATCGTAATGGAGAGTACACCGAATGGAACAGGAAACTTCTTCCACACAGAATATACAGCTGCTGCAGATCCTACAATCAAATCACAATATGAAGCTCTATTTATATCGTGGTTTCAGATTGAGCAGTATTCCAAGCAGTTTGCTTCGGCTGATGAAATGCGTGAATTTGCACAATGGCTGTACGAAAATAGAGAGAATGCCTATGTGCCGTCAAATCGTGAGGAGTCCGGACGCTACCTTTGGTCGTTATGGGAGAAAGGGGCTACACTGGAGGCTATCAACTGGTACATAGAGGAGCGTGCAGGTAAGGACGACTTTGCTGTAATGGCTTCCGAGTTCCCTTCTGATGATGTGGAGGCTTTCGTTCATTCTGGTTCTATGGTGTTCGACAAATACCGTGTCAAGAAGTTCGAGCGGTTCTGCAAGCAGCCTCAGTATATCGGTGAGGTATATGCTGATGGAGACGAAGGAGAGGATGCACTTTCCAATCTCCGTTTCCGTGCAGACAGGCAAGGATTGCTTTCTATATGGGCAATGCCGGAAACATTCGAAGGCTACGAAGTTGTTAACCGTTATCTTACCGTTGTCGATGTGGGTGGACGTTCCAATAAAGCTGACTGGTCTGTTATCGTGGTATTCGACAGGCTTAGTATGATTGATGGTAGCGAGCCGCCGTCTGTGGTGGCTCAGTGGTACGGACATTGCGACATAGACCAACTCGCTTGGCGTGCAGCACAGATAGCGACGTTCTACGACAATTCTCTTCTGGTTATTGAGTCTAACACGTTGGAGACTCACGACAAGGAGCGTCAGGTGGAAGGTGGCGACCAGTCGCAATATATACTCAATCAGATTTCAGACATCTACCCGAACTTGTATGCACGCAAGCAGTCGGAGGATGAAATAAGGGAGGGCGCACCGCGTAAATATGGCTTCCATACCAATGTGTCAACAAAGCCGATGATTATCTCTACCCTCATCAAGGTGGTACGCGACCGACTCTATATCGAGCGCGACAAACGCTGTCTGGATGAATACAACACCTATGAGCGAAAACAGAACGGTGCGTATGGTGCTATTACTGGCAAACATGACGACTTGCTTATGACACGTGCAATAGGTCTGCATATCTGCTTCCGGGAAATGGATATGCCTGAATGGGTTCCTATTGTTAACCGTACACTTAGAAAAGACAGAAGCCCCGTTTCCGAGGCTTCCATCTGATAGTTTTATTAAGACGCTTGTAACATCTGCTGTGCCTGTTGCATGGCAGATGCGTTTGCGTTTTGCTGAACCTGCTGCGCAAGTTCCGGAGAAATGCCGTCCGGCACCTTGCCTTGTTCCAGCTGTTCCCTTTGTGACTTGATGCTCTGCAGCAACTCGTCGGCAAATGGAAAGTCGCCGTGTTCCAACAGCTGCTCCACGCTGATGGCGTTCTTTTCCCACAACTGCATAAGCATGTCGTTGTTTAGAGCGCGATATGCTGGGGTTGCTGTGCTCTCCACAATCGAAAGGTCAAACTCTACGTCGCGTATCTTCTTCGGGTCGTACTCCACAATGGTAGAGTTCTTTCCTGCAATGTTGAATACACGTGGCGTGTCGTAAAACTGCTGAATGTTCTTCACGTCCTTATACGCTCCTTCTTTTACGAAAGAAGAGAACGTGTCGAGCAAGTCAAGCAGAGACGTTGAGGCGTTCTGTGCCTGTTGATTGTACAGACTGGCCGACATACCCGAATAACCGGGCTTGCCTTGCAATGCGCCGTTAACGCCGGATATGTCTTCGAAGAACTTCAACTGCATGCTCAGCAACTCTGAGATACCTATCTGTGTGCAGTTGTTGGCTATCTGCTGAGGCAATGGCGTTCCGGCCTTCGGTGTCTTGATCATGATGATGCCGTTGAAGCGTGCCCATTCGTCGGCAACGTCGTCCATTGACATTCCCTTCGGTAAGCAGTCTTCCGGGAACAACAACACACCTTTTGCCGAAGCTCGCATAATCCAGTCGTACATCGTAATCAAACGGTTTGTGTATCGCTGCTGGTCTATTACATTGCTGACAAAGCTATGTATCTCACCGTCAATGAACGGATATGCTTTGAACACATACGGATGGCTCTTGTGCTCGTATGGGGTTTCGCCTTCTTCCAGAATGTCACCAAACGGAGTGAGCATGTAATAATACCAGTAGCTATCCATAAACCACTCCCAACGGATAAGCGGCACATCGCTCTCGTCCATACCAAGCTCACGGGCCTCTTGTAAACGCTTGTTGTTTTCGTCTGTTACAAGGGCTTGGAAATCCTCAATGTCTATCTTGAACACATCGCCGTTGTTTACGTCATGGCAGCGGACACGTGGTTTGCTTTCTTTCCTCCACACTTCTATTACACGACACCTCGATGTGTCGTATGGCACAAGGAAGTCATAATAACCTTGTAGAGGATAGCCGAAGTTGTCAAAAGTAGCACTGAGATATGATTTGTCTTTGGCAAACTTGTATATCTCGGCCAGACGGTTGTAATCGTTTCCGTCCTTGGCAAAGCGTCCGCACAGTTCCTCAAACGATATGTCATGCACCTCGCCCACACAACTGCAATCCCAACCTCTGAAGTCCCTCATGTTGTTGTCTATGAAGAAATTGTTGGGCTGAACATAGTCCGTCCAGCAGTCCAGCTTGTTTTCTCGCCAGCCGTACCACTTACGCTGCACGACAAAGCCCGATATAAGGAACTCCTCCATACATCGTGCGTTTATTTCTGTCATGCGGTTCAGCTGCATGTTGCATTGCAACACGGTACTCATCGTCTCGCCATATCGCTGCTCGTCGCGGTCTCGTGCCGTACAAGTGGGTTCCTTGGCTTGACTGCGGTATATACCAAGTACAGCTTGTACCATACGACGAATGAGGTTGTTCTTCAAGGGTACATTACCTTGCTTCTTGATGAGTTCCTCTTCGCGTATTTTTCGACCATTCACACAAACGTAGTCATCCCACTGCCGTCCGTAGGTGTAGTTCTTGTTACGTTCACGGTCTCTGCGGAACGTATCCATAGCAAGCCAATACTGCTGGGCTTGCCACAATACCTCAAATGCACGGTTACCGCCCAACGTGTGCTTGGCTGTAGCTACGCTGTCCATTCCTTCATGAGGCATGACAGCACTCGCCTTATGTAATTTTCTTCTTGCCATATTTTTATAATTTGGGACGTGCAAAGGCAGTGCAAACCGAGAGCAATGAAAGCTCGCTTTCAATTGCCGAGGTGCAGCCTGCCTTCGCGAATGCAAAGGTAATTCCTTGCATCGTCCTTTGTTGTTTAACTATTGTTGCTTCAATCTGCCGATGTCTTCAAGCATCTTCGCACGTGTACTGAACATCGTGCTGACAATCGAGTCTCGTTCCTCTGCGCTCTTGCAGCGTAGATACTTCGACGTGAGTTCCTTCATGTCATGCTTGTATCGCTTCAAGCGCATGTGCTGGCGCATGTCGTTCGACTGGCGTAGCTGCTTCATTCCCTCGCGGTAGGCTGCACGGTCCGTCTTCTTTATCTTCGACAATGCGGTCTCTTGCTTGGCAACAGCATCGTAATCACTCAGCAACTGTTTGGTTTCCTCAGTCTCCATCCTGCTGTTCAACTTCTCCTTGGCTTTCGTAAGCACTCGGTTCTGCTGGGCAGTCATTACGGAGTCGCGAGCTTCATCAGTGTACGCCCATCCGGTCAACGGTGCGCCTCTGTGCATCTTATATCGGGCATATCGCTCGGCTATCTCTGCCGGGGTCATGTCTTGCGCCTCTGCTGCCGTGGCGTTAAGCTCGTCAAAGTAAATCTTGTCGATCTGACTTTGTGGGCAGTTGATGATGCGCGTGATAAGCAGGGCACACTCGCGAGAGGTGTTTGCGTCGTCACCACAGTAGTCCATGATGGCAACCACTGCATCTGTCAGCGATTGAGGATTGACACCTATACCAGACTGAACCATCAAGTTGGTCACGTCGTTCATGGCGGCAACCTTGTCTTTGTTCCATTTGTTTACAATGTTCTGCAAGTCTGAACTAAGAGGCATATCCTTTGAAGCGGAGAATAGGTTCAAACCTTCGCCTTTAGCAAAGCCATTACCTACAGCACTCATCACGTCACCTCCAGTCAAGCCTTCTATACTGCCGAACATAGTATGGCAGAAGATGTCATGCCACATGTCGCTCTTCTCGTCCTTGTCGTCACCTAAGAGGAGATAGGGCAAATAGGCTCCCAAGTTCCAAGCAAACTGCAACAGATAGCCGAACACGCCTACGCGGACTATATCACGCATCAGGCTTCTTCTATACTCGCTCTTGGCGTTCTGGTCGGCCTTGTCGGGGTCTATGCCGTCTCTGCGCATCTGCTTGGCAAGATACTCCTCTGTGAGTCCTTTGTAACCGGGTTCAAAACGGTGTTTGAGGTTACGGAGTGCATCATACAGCTGACGTGTGTACGACATTGAAGAGTTTCTGAACACAGTGAACAGAACACTCAACCATGAACGGTCGGTCTGCATCGTAGAGAGGAACGCGCTTTCGCTCGACTGCTGCGTTTGGTTGAACAGAATAGTAGCGTCTTGCTTGGCTCGCTTCTCTGCCGTCTCTTCATCATAGCCGTAACGAAGATATTTCTTCTTCTTGGTCTGATACATAGAGTGTGCACCTATGGCAACTGTCAGTGCATCGACAAAGGCATTAGGAGACATACCGATACGTGAGGCTATTTCAACAGCGCGGTTCTGCCACATCTTCCAGTCCATTTCACTCTTCATCAGTCTTGGGTCTCCTGCCATGCGGCTCTTCCAACGCTTCTCGAAGAGTGGAAGGTTTTCCATTGACCACTTCCAAGCTCTTATCGGATTGGCAATGTTTCCTGCAAGATATACAGGGCTGCTGTCAGAAAGATAAGCTGGCATAGAGAGGAACTGCTTTAATGCCGTGAACACTCTGAAACTAACCTTGGCTGCCGTTACGCCCTTCGCCACATTCACTGCGGCCTTGTCAAGGGCTGCAATTGGTGGGCGATAGGCTCCTGCGGCCATACTGCACACATTGCGGAAATTCTTCCACAGAGTCTTGCCACCACCATAAACACTCGTCATGTTCATAACTTGATTGCGGAAACGCTTGTATGACAGCAAGGTGTTCAAGTCGCGGTTGAACTCTGCAAAGGATGCCCAACGTTCCATCTGCTGAATGTGGTCGAGTATAACGCTGAATGCGTCTGCACCCATCACGTCAAGGGCAAGATTGTTGCGTCTGCGCTTGATGATGCTACCGGTTGAGGTCGCTGGCAATGCGGTGTCGGTTGTATCGTCGGCTACGTCCACTTCTTCAATTCTCGCATTTGCAAGTATCTTCAAAGGGAAGTAGTTCTCAATTGCTGCCATTGAAGCACCGAACATGCGCTTATGCACCTCGTTGTACTCGTTGCGTTTTTCCACAAGGAACTCGTCCTGCATCCAGTCGGCAAGTTCCAAGAAACGAGGATCAACAAATTCTTTTATGTTCTCCACGTCTTCCTCGGTGATACCCATACGACGCAACTTCATGCGGCCGTCTGCCATCTTGTCAACCATATAGATATACAGAAGGTTGCCTTGTGTCAGTTCGTGTGCCTTCTGCTCGCCACCGTCCCAGAAGGTAACGGTCGCTTTTGGAAGGTTGCGCTCCAAAGAGAATAGGTCGCCCCATTTCATCTTCTTGTCGAATACTTCGCTAACCTTCTCGTCGAGCGTCTTCAAGGCGTTTTGATAACCGGTGTACTCCTTTTCGGTAGCCTCAACCCATCCACGCATATAGCGGTTCCACAAGTAGCCCTCACCGTTCACGCTTTTCTTTCCGAACATTCTCAGCATCTGGTCGAACGTGCCTAAAGGTGCAAGAACAAAGCGCACTATACTGTTATTGGCTATCTTCTGTGCCTTGCTTTCCTTGTGATGCTCGTCGTTAGGTCTGCCGGTCATGTCGGAGTTGGCATTGTGATGGATGGTCTCAACGCGCTGCTTCTCTGCCTCACGCCATGCCTTGGCTCGCTCAACACTGCCACCAAGAACACCGCCTACTTGCTCCACTATACTGCGGTAGGCTTCGGCTCGCTCTATCTTATTCTGACGGATGGCATCGTTGGTTGACTCCACGTATTCACGGTAAGCATCGGCTTCCATCGTTCCTGCATCCAAGTCGGCCTTGGCTTCCTTAATGCTTTCGCGGAGAGCCTTTTCCTCAGCCTTGCTTTCGGTAATGTCCTCTACAAACTGATGGGCAAGCAACAGGCCGCTGTACTCGATGGCTGCTTCCTCGGCTACGGCATTGTCGTCACTACCCATACGGTTGGTGCAATCGGCAATGCGCTCCTCTATGTTCTCCTTTGGTAAGGAAGTGGCTTTCCTAACCACCTGCGCAATACGCTGGCCTTCTGGGTCAAGCTGTCCTTGCACCTCAATACCTCGCGCGTCAACGCGGCTTCCACGGATGGAAAGGAGTTTGCCAAGCTGGTTAGCTCCCATGCGTAGCTGGTTCTCAACCATGATGTCCATAACCTTCTGAACGTAATCACTTACGTCCTGCTTGCCATGTACATTGTTCACGGCTGATAGGATGCGCTTTGTCTCATACTTGCTCAGATCATCGAGCAATCCGTTTTCAAGCAACACCTTGGCAAGGTCTGTTATGCTCTTGACAGTTGATAGGTCATACTCTCTCTGACGTGCCATTGCCTGACGCAACTTGTTAAGATTGCCACCGATGGCTCTCATTGCATCCTGCTTGGCTTGCCAGTTGTCGGCATTGGCTTGGCTTGCCTCAACCTTCATCTTAGTGATGGTTTCTTCAAGTCCCATATCACCGTCGCGGAACATAATGCCGCCATCTGGGTCCGTTTCTGGACTATGATTGTCCTTTGCAGCGTGTTCAACATCAATAGGCTCTAAGTGCTTAAGTGCTGCCTCATTGGGTTGGGCACTTTTTTTATACCCATCACTGAACTTAGTATCACCGAAACCTGTCTTCATGCGCATAACCTCAGTATCAGCAGCATCGAACACAGTAGGCTTACCACCATTCTTCTTACGCTTGTATGCCTCATGCAGAACAAACGCCCAGTCCTTATCACCCCACTTCCTCTTGCCGGGGATTTTCAATCCGTCCAACAATTTTTGTAGAGCCTTTTGGAGCATGGCTTTCAGTTTGCCCCAGAACGTAAGTTCTTCGGCACTCATCTTCTCGAAGCCTTTCTCACCGATACGTCCGGCAAGGTCGGCTCCATATTCCTCTGTTGCATCACGCTTGAACTGCTCACGCTTCTTTCCGGCTTCGGCATGTGCTGCTGCCATGTCTGCATAGTATGAAGCGTTGGCATCCTCGCCATTGGCTACATGCTCCTTGCGTTTCTTCTCACGTATGCGGTCCACCTCGGCATCGTACATCTTCTGCGCCATGCGGTCAATGGTGCCGCGTATCTCGTCCTTAGACACACGATAGAGTTCATCAAGGGCATTGTTCAGCTTAGCCTCATCAGGGAACAGCACGCGCAAACCATCGTGCCCCACAACCTCATGCACAAACGTATTCTCAACGTCTGCCATGTTAGCATTGTTGGGAACAACAATAGTCACCTCGCCGGTCATAGGATTGAAGCTACCCTTCATTCTGCGCTGGCGCACGGAAGGTAATGCAGCCAGTTCTTCCTCTGTACGGATGATGCGCACTGGAGTATGCAGACGTTCGGACAGTTCGGTCACTCTCTCGCTCATCGCACTTTCCATTGCTTCCTTCGGTTCGCCTACCCACTTGCCGGCCATCTTCGCATTGATGCGTGCTATGTCTTCGTTGCTGACGAATGGAGTGTGTCCCTCGCGTCCGGGGATAACATCGCGGCTCTCCCAGTTCTGCTTGTCGAGTGCAAGACTCTCCTCCGGTGTCAACTCCTTGCCGTCCAGTTCAAAGCGGTAACCCATCTTCTCCAACTCTCTGCGCACTTGTGGTACAAAGCGGTTGTAGTCACGGTGGGTCTTCAGCTCCTCACGCTTTCCCGGATGCTTCTTCCAGTACTCGTCAATGAGCTTAGCTTCCTCCTCACGGGTGAGCACCTTGTCTATCTTGCTCCAGCGTGAAAGATACAGCGTGCGGCCATTGTTCCACTGATGGGCACCGGTAGGCAACAGAGCATAGTCTGCGTGGAACGGCTCGTCTATCTCCGATTTCGGGATGAAGCTGCGTACCACAACAAGGTTAGGTCTCTTGTATGCCTCGCCAAACTGCGTATTCAAAGGTGTTTCGATGGCATGGTCGTATGGGTCGTATGCTGCCCACAAGCCCTTGGCTTCGGGGTTCTTCTTCAGGAAGTACTGCAACTGTGCCTCCTTGGTCTTAGGCTTCACGAATTTCAAACCGTCATTGATCTGCAACTCTGTACTCTTTTTGCCGTCAACCATGATGTAGCCATTCTTGTTGAGTTCGTCCAGCTTGCGCTGCTGCTCCTCGGTGAGTTCCACCTTTGGAGGTGCAGAATAGTTCCAACGTCTGCCTTCCAATGTTCTGCGCTCGCCTGTCTCAGCATCGGAAAATGCCATAGGCGAACCCAGTGCATCATCCTCAAAGGCTTGCACATTACGGTAAACAGGAACCAACTCACTCTCCGGCAAAGACTCCAGCTCCATTGCTTTCGGATCATCCTCATCAAGCAAACGGAACTTCGTCTTGTCTTCTTCCGATTGTCCAAGCTTGTTGTACTCGGCATCGAGTTCTTTCTGCTTGGCAATGGCTTCATCGAGTTCTTTCTGCTTGGGGAATGGCGCATCACCCTTAGGCATGGTCTTCAACATTTCGCTGTTGGTGTCATACTCGCGATGGTACACCTCATTGTTATGGATGATCTGCTCCAATAGACTGCGGAATACGAGGCCTGCCTGTGTCGGGTCTTGGGGCATTCGCTTTGTGTAACGGATGCTCCATGCGTTGTTTCCTCCAAGCTGCACCTCGTAGTGTGAAGACAACAAATCATCGCCTGTTACAAACACGACATCGGCACGCTGACCGAAGCCTGCAAGCACCACTTTCTTGTTGTTCTTCAGTTGTTCGAGGATATACTGGCCAGCTTCCTTTGGTTTGTCAAAGTCCTGTCCATAATAAGAACCTTCTACGCACACCTTGACCTTTGAGGGATATGTGCCTTTTTCGTCTGGCTTGAAGCCCTCTCTTTGCAGGTCATGTACATCACTGTCGCTTAACGAGATAAGGCGTTTCAGGTTGTCAACCTTCTTCGTCACCGTCTCGTAGTTCTGTCTCTTACGCTGTTGGTCACGCAAGAAGCCGTTGTAAAGTGACTTCAACTTCTTCACCAGCTTGTCTTGCTTTGACTTCTCAAATATAATTGGATTGCCAGAAAGCAAAGCAACCATCTGTGCAGGGTCTATATTGCCGTTTTCGTCAGCATCGCCCTCATCAAAGCTGCGCTCGCCAGATATGGTTCCCATCTTGAACTGTGTGAACATCTTGCCCTTCGCGTCAAGCAATTGATACTTGTATAAGTCAAGACTTCCATCAGTAGCATAGTAGTGTACACGAACCTTATTATTGAGGAAATCGTGAGCCACAACATTGCCCTGTCTGCTACCACGGCCAATACACTGCTCCAAGTCGGCAGGTTGCCATGGCACGGTCAGCATGTGCAGGTCGGTGATGCGTGTCTGTACATTCACACCGGTACCCATGTTTCGTGTACCTCCAATGAGAATACGCACTTTGCCGTCACGCACCTTTTGGAACAATGCTTCCTTTTCTGTATCGTTCTTCACCTGCTGAATGTAGGCTATCTCTTCACGGGGTATGCCGTAGTCCTTTGTCAGTCGGTTGATAATGTCATGATAGGCATCGTATTCCTTGCCCTTTGTTGGGACACCAAGTTCACAGAACACAAGCTGCACGCCTTTTTGCTCCTTCATTTCGTCATACGACTTCTTGATGTTGTCACAGCAATAGGAAATCTTACCGACACTATCATCCATTTCCGGGAACACAAGACGCGGACTGACTGCCGCTTTTGCCGATATGCCCGATGCCACAAGTCCCCATGGGAATTTTTTCGGGTCTTTCGGGTGAATACCGAAATAGCTACCGTCCTTGGTCTGAAGCATATTCACAACCTCGCGGTTTATCTCAGCCACTGCATCTGACTGCGGAACAATCACAGTCTTTCCGTCCACCTTTGGCTTGGGCAGTTGCAGGTTATAGTCGTTGCGCACATCGGCAATCTCCGCATAGAGCTGCGACAATTCGGGAACATTGTCGAAATAGCGGAAACGGTCTTTCATCTTGAACTCGTTGGAAACACCAGCCTCCAACTCTGACGAATGTACGGCAAAGGTACTTGCCCATGCGTCAAAGGTCGGCATACCCAACTGCTCCAGTTTGCGCGGACGCAAATAATTGAGCAGGTTGTATATCTCAACAAGAGAGTTGGTGATGGTCGTTCCCGAAAGGAACACTGTTCCCTTGTCACCTTGGTGCATCTTCTGCAAGTGACGGATGCCAGTAAGTAGAGCAACGGCTTTGTTTGAACCTGACGCTTCACCCAATCCTGCTACGTTCTGGTAACTGGTGACATAGGGCAATGATTTGAACTGGTGGCACTCGTCCACAAACAGATAGTCTATGCCCATGTTCTCAAAGCAGAACTCGCGGTCGGTGCTGCGGTCAAGTCGTTTCTCCAACTTGGCGTGCAGGTTCTGTCTGCGCTTTTCAAGCGATTTTATCTGTCGCTTGGTGAGCTGGCTCTTGTCTCCTGTGCCATAAAGGTATTCAATCATGGCATCGAGCTGTGCCAGCTGCTCATTCACTACATCGCCTTCTGCCTCCTCGGAGTGCGGTATCTTGCAATACTGCTCATGACTCACGATGATACAGTCATAATCATTGAGCGAGATATTGGCGAAGAATTTCTTGCGGTTCTCGGTACTGAAGTCCTTTTCTGATGGTGCAAGCACACGTGCGGTAGGATATGCCTCCTTGAACTCGCGTGCTATCTGTGGCACAGTTGACTTCAATGCCACAATCATAGGCTTCTTGGCTATTCCCATTCTGCGCATTTCCATAATAGCTGATTGCATTACAAGTGTTTTACCTGCACCTACGATATGATCAACAATACCGCCTCGGTTGTTGATGAGCATCCATACGGCATCTTTCTGATGCGGACGGAGTTCCTTGCCCATCAATCCGGGCACGTTGAGGTGTGAACCATCCCACTTGCGGAGCACAATGCGGTTGAAGCGGTCATTATAGGCTCTCTCCATCGTCTGTACTCGGGCATCATCACCGGGCAACCATTGCTCAAAATGCTCTCTGAGGTCTGCCACCTTGCTGTTGGCAAGTTCGGTAGCCTCTTGGTCAATCCATGTGTTGCCGTCCTTGTCCTTACGCACAATACGGAAGTCCTTGTCTTCAAGGGCTGCTTGGAATATCTCCTTGACACTCTTGTCGGCAGTCTTCCAATCATCTGCCTGTCCTCCGAGTTCCTTTGCTTCGATATTGATTTCAAAGGTGTCTGTTTCCGGGACATACACTACGCCACTCTTGATGATTTCCCTACGCTCACCATCAACCCACTCATAGTTGCGTGAAGACGATGCGTGCAATCCAAGGGTCTCTTTCACAAAATCGTTGAGTACTTCTTGCGGTATCCATCGCGCACCAAGGTGTATTGTGATGTCGTCGAATGGTATAGTGGCTGGCTGCACCTGTTCCAACTCCTTGACATTGCGTTCAAATGTCGGGTCTGTTGCAGCTGCGGTCTTTGCCTCCTCCAATTTGGCTACTACATCGCCACTGAGGTATTCATCGCGTGTTACATAACGGTCTGTGGCATTAGGCTCCTTGAAAACAAGGTCGCCACACTGCTCAAACCAGTCTGCGCCCAACGTCTTTTCGATATACTCGCCACGGATTTCACCATATTCTGCTAACGAGGTGGTTATGGCTTCCTGCGGTGTCTTGGCATCTTCAAGTTTGAGGGCTGGCTTGATGGTGTTCTTGGTGAAGATGTCGGACAATCCTTGGAACTTGCCGCCTTTCCATACTTCAAGTGCTTGCAGTGTATAGCCGTCAATGTCGCTCAGGACAACAGCGTTGTCAGTGTCCTGCAACTTGCCATACTTGCTGACAAACTCATCGTATGCTCGTTTGAGTTTGGCACGCAACATGTCGAGTTTCGTGTCCGACAGTCCGTCTATCTGCCCGGCAATAAGTTCTTTCATGGCAGTGCGTACCTCGCCCATGGCAATGATACGGTTTTTCTGCTTGCTGAGTTGCGGCTGCTCCTCAAACACCCTTGTCACCTCGCCATACTCATTCTTTGTAGCGGTCAGCACACCGACCTTGCCGTCTTGAATAACAAGGTTGCCAGTACTTACCCAGTTTCCATCACCCTTGTACTCCTCACGAACGGCTTGTTTAACCTCGCGTGATGTGCGTGTGGTGTCAAAGAGCATTCCCTTGCGGTCACCAACAATACGCTTTACTGCTTTCTCAACTTCCTTGGCTATCTGATCGGTGGTCAGTTCGCTATGTAAGCCGAAACTCTTATCATTGTATTGATTACCTGCCACTACGTCGCCAATCATGTTCTTGCGGTTGCTCGCATAGTAGGCATTGTGCGACACCTTTTGCTTCTCACCATTGCGCTTGTTGGGTGCAGTGGTCTCAGCGGAAGACAAAAATGCTTGCTCTCGTGCAACATAGTCGGGGTTCTCGCGTGTCTTCTGAGCGTCCTCTTCATCCTTCCACTTGCGGATATAGATAATGTCGGCCATTGCGCCTGTGCCTTGGAATGTGTTGTCTGGCAGTCTGACAGCTCCGAGGAACTCGCCCTGCTCGGCTATGTATCTACGGATATGCTGGTTGCTCTGCGTGTCCATCACGGCAGGACTTGTCATCATGGCAACAATTCCGCCGGGGCGTGTAAGTTCGAGCATCTTCACAGCATAGTAGTTGTGAATTCTCTTCTGTGCCGACCGCTTAACAGGACTGTTGTCGTTCTTCCATGTCGGGTCGTTTACTTCGATGTCACCAAATGGCACGTTACTTGTCACCACATCTTGCGAGTTCGGTGTGAGTTCCGACTTCTCAAAGCCACAAATGCGCACATCAGCATCAGGATAAAGGGCGCGTGAAATCTGTCCCGAAAGCCAGTCAAGTTCAACGCCAGTTATCATTGTGCGCTCTTGAATGTCTTTGGGAAGTGTTCCCTCAAAGATGCCGTTGCCCATTGAAGGATCGAGGAAAGTGCCGCCTTTGAAACCTGCAAGCGAAAGGAAAGAGTTCATCGCACTTGCAATCTTGGTCGGGGTATAGTATGACGATAGGGCAGCTCGCTTGATACCTGCAAACACGCCTTTCTTGCCGTCTGGGTCAAGCGTGTCGATTGCATTTGCAAGTCTGCGGTATGGCGAATTGCCGTAGGTGTCCCTACGCATTTGGTCAACAGAATAGAACTTGCTCAACTGGTCTATCTGTCCCCAACCACGGAAACGAGAAAGTATCTGCTTTTCTTCATCAGTGGCCTTACGTCCCTCTTTGAAGAGTTTGGCTATTACCTCAATGGCTGACACGTTGCCCTCCAAACGCTGTGCTGGAGTGTAGTTGTCGGCTTCATTGCCGTCTGTGCCATAATGGAAGTTATTTGTAAACTTGCGCACAGGTGTACGCTGCTTCTTTACGGCAGAAGGTCTACTTCCCTCGCCAGTGGAGCTGGCAGGTTCTCCCGAAGAAAGTTCTTTTCCTCCTCCGTCAATCTCTCCTGTCTGAACAGTGCGCGGTCCAGCAACTCGTCCACGCTCATTTGTGGCTCCGTTGGAAACTGTTCCATCAGCTGTGCTCTCATCACGTCCCCGATTTCCGACTGGTGGTTGTATTCCCCCGACCTCATCAGTTCCATGTACTGCTCCGTCAGCTGCTTCTCGTCCGTTTTCACGGCTTGCATCAGTTGACCGCTCTCCGTCAGTTCCTGCAACTGCTGTGGTGCGTTCTGCTCCATCAGTTCCAGTTTCATCAATGCCCACGGTGTCCGGGCGTTCTGCTCCAGCCACTGTTTGGCTTGGGCTACTGCTATTGCTGTCTGCTGTTTCATTATTATTTGGTTCATCGAACAACCCGGCAAACAAATCACCTACTGGCTGCTCTGGTTTAACTTTCTTAGTCGCATTTTTCTTGGATGCAGGCTTTGGCTTGTCTGCTGGTTTCTCTGATGATGTTGGCTGAACGCCGACATCCTTGGCACGTCTCGCCACCTCTGCCTTGATATGGGTGCCCATATCCTTGTCGTCGCCATACTCCTTGTCGAGTTCCGACAATTTCTTGTCTGAAATTTTAGGGAGCAACGTGTTGAGGCTCTCGATCTTCGACTTCATTGAATGGTCAGTCATGCCCGGATTGAGAATGTCAACAACATGGAGCTGTATGGCAGTGTCTTCTGGCAATGCCGCAACGGCATCCTCGTTAATGCCATCCTCGTAGAAGTCGCCAACGGCTTCATGCTTCGGCTCGGCTGACTCGCTCGGCTTATGGCGCAACTGGTCCGGGTGAGCATTAACCCACATGACAGGAGCAAGGCCGGTGTCAATGCGGATGCCGCCCTCATCGTTAGGCTGCACAACTACGGCATCGGTCCATGTGCGGCCTCCATCGGTTGAATACTGCACCTTGTCACCTGCTGCATACTCTCCTTCATTGGTCACGCCACTACCTATAAGATATTTGTAGGCTTCACGCTGCACCTGCTTCAGAAGGTCAGAATACGTAACATTGCTGTCAACGAAGACATTTCTACCGTAGCGGTCATTGCCGGTGCCTTCAGGATGGTCAACCCGGAACATGATGTGAGTAACTTCAAGGTCGCTGCCTCCAAAGCCATCTACACCCTTGGCTGCTCTTGGCTCAACGCCTATTGTCAGATACAGCTCGCGTCCTTCTTCTAATGGCAGGTGTATAGACACATCACCTCCAATAGGGGAAATGTTGGAAACTGCAAGTGGCTTTTTCTTACGATTGCCTTTCTTATCCGTCTGCTTTGAGTGAGAAGCCTCATAGTGGCTAAGGTTCAAATCAGAAATCAACTGGCTTGCAAGGTTGGCTGCATCCTTGACGGCCTTCTTCTCGGCATTACGCATGTAGCCGTATGCCTCGTTGTAGTCCTTCTCCACCTCGTCAGCCTCATAGTAGCCAAGCAGGGCAAGCTGCTCATTTACCTTGTCGAGGGTTTCATCTACTCGCTCTGCTGCTCCGGTGAGGGCTTGCTCGTCGCTTGAAGTTTCTGCGAGAGCCGTTGCTTCGCTTGCAACAGACTTTGCTTCTGCTGCAACAGCATCTGTATTTGCTGCTGTCTGCTTTTCGGTTTCTTTTCGTTGCTCATTTCTTGTTGCCTTTAATTCATTGTTTGCTTTTTCTGCGGCCACTTGTGCCTTGCCTTCCTCAACTATCATGTTGGCTTGTGCCATTACGTCCTTGGTAGGCTTGTCGAAATTCTCCACGTCAAAGGCTTTCACCTCTTCGTATGGAGTGAGGGCATATTTGTCATAGCCGGGAACATACTCCAGTCCTCCATAGAAAGCCTTTAACCAAGGGCGTACCTTGTCGCCCAATGCCTTAACCATCATGGAGGCATAGTCGCCAAACGACTCATTGCCACGCTCAACCATGGCCATGGCCAGACGCTGACCGACTGACATGAGCTTCTGACGCTGCTCTGCAGTCAGTTCGTCCGGATCACGGAACTTAAACCCGGCATCGCCCTCGTCGCCACCAATACCGAGAATATCACGAATGTCATTCATCAATCCGTTCATTTCCTCGTCACTGACCTCATACTTCGGCTTCTCCGGCACTATTGGTTCTTCTGTTGGCACGCTCTCTACGCGGTTTGCAGGTTTCTTGCTTGCGGTCTTCTTACTTGTCGTTGGCTTCTTCGGCTCCACGGCATCGCGAAGTTCCTGTGCTGTCATTGGCTGGTTGTCTGCAACGGCTTCCTCATTACCAACCATTTCAGCGGCCTTGCGTGCGTCCTCTTCGCTACGGAACATCCAACCACCGCTCTCACGGTCTTTCCAACCGCGTGCAGGGGCAAAGCGTCCCTCACCTGTACGCTCTTTGGCAAACTCCTTGACTGCACGCTCTTGGTCGGCTGTCAAGTCATGGTCAAAGGTAAGGAGAGAAACATCGCTCGTCTTGCCCTTCTTATTGGTGTAGGTTGAAGGAGTGATGGAATAGCCGGCTTCTTCTGGTGTATTGATTTCCACAACGTCCTTCTTCACAGACGAGTACTCGCCAAAAGGCTTAGTCTTACGCTTGCTCGACTCTATCCACTTCTCGAAGTCTTCGAGGTTCACGCCGGTAATGTCAATTCTGCGGCCATTCTCCCAGCCCTGCTCGTAATTGGCAAGGTAGTCGCCCTTAGCCTCGTCTTGATCATTGAAGCCAAGCATAACCTTGTGCTCGTCAAAGCTGCCGTCGGGGTTGTACTGGTCAACAACGAACACCTTGCGTCCGTTCCAACCGTCAATATCATTGGAGAGGAACACGTCAATGTGGTCTCCGTCAACACCAACTGCGCCACGAATGTAGCCGTAAGTGTTGTTCATCTTGCTTTCCCATTGCTTGCCGTCAGCATCAGTGCCCTTACGCACGCTGCCCTGCGGCTGCTCAATGGTGATGTCGAACGTACCGACTTGCACATGTCCCTTCTTATAGTTGCCAGCTTCCTTCTGTGCCTTGGTGGGGTCGGTGTTCACTTCGGCTGAGGCTGCTTCAATCTTGGCAGACAACGGCTGCTCATTGCCGTCAATATAGTTGGCTACTTCGTAGAGGTCGCCAAACTGCTTGCCGTCAATCTCATAATAGGTTCCGGGATAATTCTTGCTCTCGTCTGGAGCGTCCACTTTGATTACTTCCTTGCCGTCAATGAGGAGTTTCTGCTTGTAGATGTCGCCATTTGCGCTTGGCTCTGTCCACTCCTCATCGGTTTCGGTGATGCGCTTGCTCAGTTTATCCTCGGCTTCCTTCGCCAATGCGTCGGCATCGGGTTCGTTACCCTTAACTGGTTTTTCACTGGCTACGACTGGCTGTTGAGGCTCTGCATCGCTCCCAGCAACAACCGTAGCTTGTTCGCTTGCCTTGTCTCCTCCAGCTGACTCTGCGGCTTCTGCTCTCCGTTTGCGTTCTGCAACGGCTGCGTCGATGAGGGCTTGTTGTTCTTTTGGTGTAGCATTTCTGAAATATTCGTTTACGTTTTTGAGAATTTCTTCCTTAGAGGTCACGTCACCGCTGAACATGTCTATCTGACCTGCAGCAGGTGAAGCAGCTTCATTATTGTATGTAGAGAGAACCTTGCGCAAGTCGCTCGGCTTTCCGCTGTTCAGCAGGTCGGCAAGGAGCAACGTAACGCCATCGGTTACACGACTGTCTCCGTATTCGTCGTCAAACAGCCCCTGCTGTCTGCCGTAAGGAGATACCGGCATACCTTCCTTATAGATTTCGGGCGAGTCAGACTTGGCACGACTCACAAGATCAACGGCTGCTGCCAATTCCTTGCTAAGGTCATAGCCGCTCTTGGCAAGTGTGCGGTTGTTGGCAATCTCGTTCAAGCCCATAACAACAGACTGACGAAGTGTTGGTGTGCTGATAATCTGGCGCACGGCATCGGGCGAAGTCTGGAAGACCTTGCCTATAAGTGTGTTCTCGATAAGTTCCTTACCTGCTGCCGACAAAGCATTGCCAGTGCGAAGCTCTGGTAACTGCATTTCGTTAATAACTCCTGCATCCAACAACTGACTGATGGCAGAAGCCACTGATTTGTCGTCTGCATAGTAGTCAGACATGCGGTCAAAGCGGCTGATGTCATTGGTGATGCTTGTGAACACATTGTCAGGAACAATCTTGCCAAGTTTCACGGCGTGCTCAGGCTTGCTCTGTTTCTTCTGCTGTTCAGCGTTGAAACGTGCGAATGTGGTTGCATCGTAGGGCAGGTGCTCGTCCGGGACGAACACCACACGCGGATGTTTCATGCCGTCTATCTGTTCGGGGGTGAAACCATACATCTGTCCGAACTCGCGCAGGTAGTCAATATACGCCTTGTCTGTTCCCTGCTGGGCTGCAATGTCGCCCGACATGGTGCGGTTGTTGCCCGAAAGCACTACCCCGTCCTTGCTGACAATGACTGGTGTCTGCAAAGCTCTGCTGTCGTAGCTGTCTGCCATATCCCTAACAATGCGCTGCGCGTCTTTGTCACGCTTGTAGTCGCGGTCATTCACGCTCTCACCGTTCTCATCAACCGGGAAACCCTCAGTAGGCTCGTAGGCATTGTTCACGTCATGGCTGGCTGTGGCTGCTCCTGCCTCAGTGAGGACGTAGTGACCGCGGATTGTAGAACCATCTGCAAGGGTGATAGCATTAGGATTACCCTCAACCTTGGTGGCTCCGTCCCACTTGGCCTTAATCTTCGGGTTCACGGCATGAGTGCCGACTGCCTCTTGCTCGGCTGCTTTCTCAGCGGCAATGCGCTTGTCTTCCTCCAGACGTGCAACGGCTTCGGCGTGTAGCTTTTCCTCGCGAGACTTGCGCTCAGCCTCCTGCTGCTCACGGATAGCACGCTTTCTGTCATTCATAAGGGAGTTGATGCGCGTCCATGCGTTCAAGTTCTCTTCGGCTGCGGCTACTTGGGCGTTATACTCTTCCATGGCGGTGTTGTAGTTGGCCTCTGCTTCCTGCTGCGCCTTTACCATCGCCATTGGTGAACCTTTCAGAGAAGGAGCTTTCTTAGTGGGTTCCTTCTTCTTCAACGCTTCAAGTGCCTTGGTAGCCTGTTCTACTTGCGCTCTCACGATGGCAGTAGTATTTTCATCGTTACCTCCGGTAATCTCATTTAGGGCATCAAGGGCTGTCTCGCGGTCTGCCTTCTCAAACATAGGTTCACCGGTTTCCTCGTTGATGGGTACACGCTCCAATGCGGTAGGCTGGCGGTTTGCCTCCTCTTCCTTGCGTTGCTGTTCCTGCTCCAACATCTGTTGGTTGTGCTGCTGCAACTGCTCGGCTTGCTCTTGCGGAATGGTGATACCGTCGCTCTGTGTGGCTTCATTGAAGGCACTGTGGGCGTACTGTTGCAAATGCTCATCGGTAAGCTGTGATACGTTTTCAGCCGAATTTGGTACGTTTTCACCGTTTCCCTGTACGTTTTCACCGTTTTCTGGTACACCAAGCACGGCTTCATGCTCGGCTTGAATGTTTGCGTATGCCTCATCGAGTTCTGTCTGTGGGTCGATGGCCTCACCAAGAGAGAACAGCTGGTCAGGGCTGGCAAACTTATATTCACCAGTCTCTGCATCACAGATAACAATACTCTGATCCGAATTGCGCACGTCAATGCCGGAACCATCGGGGAGCATCACGACATTGCCCTTGACAACGTACACCGGTTTGTCGTCAACCTTCATGGTTGCAGGCTGAACAACGCCCATATCCTTATGGGTGTGTCGCTCCACATTGGCTTCAACCTCCTTGCGCTTGCCGTCGGCGGCTTCATTGGAAGCGTCCATAACGCCCTCCATTGCTGCCTTGGCATTGACATAGTAGAGTACAGCGTCCTGCTGGTCTTCGCTTAGTTCCGGATTGTTGACAAGCGGCCAAGGGTCTTCGTTTATTTCTGCAATGCGCATTTCAGCGTCAGCACCGAAGGCATCCTCACACATCTGGTAAGCCTCCTGCATACGCAAAGTAATGGCATCTACCTCGGCCTTAGCGTCGGTATCGCCTTTCTCCACCTTATCCCAAAGCAGACGTGCTTGGTCGTATGCGGCTGCGGCGGCTGACTCTGACTCCGACATAGGCTGCTCTGCCTCTGCGCTGGCTCCTGCCTCCTCGCTCTTCTGTTCTGGGAACAAACGCTTGATATAGTCTTCTACAGCTGCTTGCTCCTCTTCGGTGCGGTTTTTCGGCTCCTTGCGTAGTGTAGCGTCAACGTCCACGCCGGTTTCCTCCTTGATTGATGCGCGGATGGCTTCCGGACGTTCATCGTCTGCCATTGACTTATTGGCTTCTATGGCGCGGTCTATATCCTCAACCATCTTGCCATAGGCCGCAATAGCATCCTTGTCGCCCTCCTTCACAGCCTTGTAGTTGTGCATGACAGTGGCAAAGTCGGCACCGGGTGCAACAGACTCAACAGCGGCTTGCACAACCTTGGCATTGGCGGCTGCTTCCTTGTAGCGTTCACCAACGTCCACACTGTTAAGCTCTGCCTGACGCATGATGTTGGCCTCCTCCTTCTTTGCCTCTTCCTCGGTCTTGAAGTGACGGCTCGTTACAACCTCACCTTGTGCGGTCATAGCCTGTACTGTCACGCCGTTCGCATCCTTATTGGTTGTATAACCAGTGACGGTGCCCATCGGCAACATACGTCCAGTGAGGATATAATATGCCTTCGCTCTTGCGCTCTGACTGACGTTCGGGTCCTGCATGAGGCGTTCCATAGCTTCGTAGCCGTCAAACTCCGGATTGCTCACACGCTCGGCCTTTGCATGTTGGAAGTCAACGTCAAAGGTCATGGTCTTGCCGTCCGTCATGGTCGGCTTGGCTTTTGGCTTGTTCGGCTGCTTAGGTGTGCGAGTGAAGAGCGATGCAAGGTCACCATATCCGTTACGTCTGAGTTCCTCACGTTCCTCCTTGGTGAAGTCGAGGTCACGCGGACTCGCATCCATGCGCTTACGTAGTCTCTCAGCAAAACTTCTTCGGTTGTGGTTGCGCTCCTCCATGGTCTTAGGCTCAGCTATAGGTCGAAGACCGGCAATAACCTGCGGTGCCGACTTGATGCCGTGGCTTACCTTGAAGCCCAACATCATAGCCATGTTGTCCGTCCAGATGTCCATTGCCTTGCGCTTTCTTGGGTCTTCGTCTGCTAACTGTGCGTTCTCGATCCATTCGGGAGTGGCAAAAATAGTTCCCTCGGCAACAGTAGAGGTCATAAGCTCTCCTGCACGGATGCCCACCTTGCCTGCGGTGCTTTCAGTTGCCTTCACCAACTTGTCAGACACGTTGCCCAACACTGGAGATAGGGTACCGGTAACCGAACCGAGCAACATGCCGTGCCCGGTCGCCTTCAACATGTCGCCAGCTGAAAACTCATACTCGCCAGTTTCCGGGTTCAATGTTCCGCCCAGCCTCATCTGCTGCTGCATGTTCTTCAAGCCCTCGAATGTACCGAAGTTGGCAGAACCTGCGGCCACTCCTGCAACCATACGTCCGGCAAGTGTACGACCGACGTAACGCTCTGCTGCTTCCTTGCTTGCGCCTTTGAGTGCCACCTTGCCACTTAGTTTCAATGCCTGTTTACCTGCAAAGCTACCAACGCCACCCGAAATATAGGTAGTCGGGTCAATAGCCATATTCAAAACGGTACCAGTGATGTCGAGCGCACGATGATCTGTGCCATATCTGCCCATCGCATCCATGTCGGCGGCTTCTGTTCCGATGGAGTGGGAGAATAGACGTGCTGCCATATTGTCGGACATCGTCTGTGAGAAGAACGGCTGATCTGCAACCTTGCGAAGAAGGAACTCCGTCTTGCTCTTAGGCATTCGTGCTTGCACTGCACGCTCATAAATAGCGTGGTACACCTCGCCTTGCAGGGCTTCCTTTGCAGCTTGCGATACCGTTCTGCCTTTCAACTCCGACGGATGCTCACGGAAGTAGCGGCTGTAGTTCAGCATCTGATTGTCCTTATACTCCTGTGGCATATTCTGCAACACAGACTGCGCCATCTTCTCCAGATTGAACGTGTCCTGACGCTTGGCTGCTCGTTTGATGTCTCGCAAAGTCTCGTCACCTCGTCGCAATGGCATGCCGTCCGGACCGAGAGGAGTGATAGATTTCTTCAGTCTATCCCAGAAACCGCCACCTTCAGCACGTTCCATGTCCTTGCGGTACGCCTCGTCAGCCGCTCTGTCCTCGGCTTCGGCACGCTGCCACTCTTCCTCGATTGCTTTGCGCATAGGAGCCTCATAGTCCAGCTGCGCCTGTTTGCGAACGTCCTCGGGCTTGTTAGGGTCAAGTCCGTTCTCCTTCATGCGGTCTTGGAACTGGTGGGCGAGACGTGCCGTTCTTGCCTCATACTCGGCTTGGTTGGCCTCTATAAGTGATGTAGTGAGCGTACCGTCAGGCAATACCCACTGGGTTTTTGCCTTGCCGTTCTCATATTTCACTCCGTATGGCTGAGGCGACTGCTCGCTCTGCACCGGCTTCTGCTGACTTCTGCCGCGTGCGCCACTACCTGCTGGAGCCGGGGATGCGGTGTTGAAGCCGACGACATGAGTAGGAGTGCCAGCCATACGCGCTTGGAACTCACCAAGTCTGCGTCGCTCGCGTCCTTTCTGTGTCAACGGCTCCATCATGCGGCCAATCTTGGCATTGGTGTTGGCAATGCCCTGCTGCACCTGCTGCTTCATCTGGCCCATCTGCAAGCTCATGCGGATTTTGTCCTGCTCCGTCATAGGCGTGCCTTTCGGCTTCTGCTTCTTTGGCTGTCCCGGGGATGCCGAAACGGCTGAGGCTGGCTTCCGCTGTCCAGAAGATGGGGTTTCCTTCTTGGGTGCCGGTGCCGCCTTTGGTGCATACATACTCTCGAAGTCGTCCATGCTGCCCATGTCAAGCCCCATGCCCTTGGCCTTCTCGTAATACCACTTGCGGTCTTCACCGTTGGCAAGCGAAGACTTGAACTCTGCTTCACTGCCAATATTGTAGCCCTTGGCTTTCAGTTTGCCGTAGAGCCACTTGATGTCGTCATTATCGTTTACTTGTGCCATTATCTTCTTCTGCTTGGTGGTGTATTATCTTTATTGCCTCCGCGTCTTCTGCTTGGTGGCGTATTATCGGGGACTACGCGCTTGGCATAGCCACTTTTCTTCTTGTAGGTAGTAGTGGACTTGCCGTTGGTCTCGCTGTCAGTCGTGCTTGTAGAGGTAACATCAGTTTCCTCAAACGTACCATGTTGCTTGGCAAATGCCTCCGCAGCTGCTGCCGTTCTGAACTTGTACTCACGTCCATTCTCGTCCCATGCGCTGAATTCATTGTTATTGGAACGGTCATGCGCCCTTGCCGAAGCATAATGGTCTGTGGCCGCTGCCCGGCTTGATGCAGCCGACGCTCTCTGTGCCTCACCTCGTGCCTTTTCGGTATCAACCTTTGCCTTGTAGAGGTCAGGAGCATTGTCCGCTTCTGCCTTGGCGGTAACAGCCTCCTGTTCGGCTTTAGTAGCCTTACCAGCTTGCTCACGCTGCTTGTCGGGCTGCAATGCCGCAAGCCATACGTGCTCTTCTTGCTCACGCTGTGCTTTCTCCCTCGCCAGCTTAGCACGTTCCTGCTGCGCTTCCATTTCTCGCAAGGTCTTGGCACGCTCGTTCTGTGCGTCACCGATTTTGAGTGAATACTGGAGGTATTTGTCCGCGTTGGCTTGTCGTTCAGCTTTCAGCTTCTCCAGTTTCTCCTGCAATGGCGTGAGCTGGCTTGCCTCCTTGTGGTCATACATGTTAGGAGCACCGCGAGTAGTGAAGAAAAGATTGCTCAACGCTTGCAGACCATCGCTGATGGCTGAAACAATCTTCGCTGACTTTTCCCTACGTTCTCTCTTCTTGCGTTCCTCCTCAGTTTCCGGCTTCACGCGGTTGGCGGCTTCCTGCAAGACTGCTATCTGCTGATCGTAGCCCATCGTGTCGTTGTGTGGCGACACACCGGCTGGATTGTCGGCAGGTGGTGCCACGTCAGTCTTTGGTGGTTCCTTCGACTCCGACGGCTCCGGCGCATTGCCTCCGCTGTTCTGCTCGGTCCATGTCTCCGTCCCTTTCGGTGCTGGCTCTGGCTGTGTAGGCTGCTCGGCCCAGTCAAGCGAACCTTTAGGTGGGGTATATCCACCATCATTGCCCTGCTCGTACTGTTCCTGCTGTTCTTCTGTCCAATTACTCATGTCGAATGTTTTTAGAAGGCTCCAGCAATCCCTGCACCTGCTTTGGCTACGCCCTGCACGGCTTGACTGATGGCTTGTGCCTTGTTAATCTCCAAATTGTTCAACGCTTCGTTGATCTGCGAGTCGCGCTGCTGATAGGTCTGCTCAATCTGGTCTTTGCGGTTCTCCGCATTGACAGCTATCTGCGACGTTGCATCGGCCAATGCTTGTGCGTTCGCGGCCTTGGCTGCTGCTGTGCTCTCGTCAGTACCACCCATCACGGCTTGGGCACCTGCCGCCTGTCGGTTGCGGTTTCTGATGCTCTCCTCCGTCTGGGTGAGTATGCGCTGAGCGTCCGCCCTCTGCGTTGCGTCTTCGTTATAACGACGGTCATACCAGTTCTGGTTGGCCTCCTTCTGTGCTTGGAGGTTCTTCTTCACTCGTCTCATCGCCTTGCTTGCGCTGATGCCGCCAAAGATGCTGCCGGCTGCTCCGAGTGCGCCTCCTGCTATGCTACCAATTAGTCCCATATCGTTTTATGTTTCAAAAGTTATAATTCGTGCGCTAAATTAGTAATGTATCTTTGCCCAGTACTTTTAACTTTTGCGCCAACGGCGCAACACAAAACATATCAATATGAAGGGAATGAAGACCGGTGGCCGGAAAAAGGGCACACCAAACAAGGAGAACCCGATTAAAGGGTTCATCAAAACACATTCCTTGGCATACTTCGAACCCAAGGAAATAGTTGGCGACGACGGTAAGAAGCGCACAATGTCAGACTTCGATTGCGACATGATGATGCTTGCGCCTGACGATCGCGTAAACGCCGAGCTTCGCTTGCTGGAGTTCCATACGCCAAAGATGAAGGCTATCGACGTTGACATGAACGCACACGTCAGCGTACGCACAATCGAAGACAAGCTGCGCGTCCTTTGTGGCGAGGAAGAAGATGATGACGACGACGAGGACGATTAAGCCAGTCTCTATTTCATCTACTTTTAGACCGACTCATTTTGTTTACTCATAGTTTTTTAGGCTTCGACCTGTCCGTGAGGATGGGTCGTTTTTTATTCCAAACTCTTCAACAAAAACCCCTATGGGGTTATTTCAGAAACCCCTAAGGGGTTATTAAAAACGCAAAACAAAAACCCCTATGGGGTTATTTATAAAACCCCTTACCCGTTTTTTTAACTGCATGAAAATCAACCGAAAATAAACCCCTCGGCAACTACATAATTTTCCAAGTAATCAACGACTTAAAACAGAAAACTCCACTGAAACGAATTGTAAAGAACATGCTTAAACCCTAATGAACTATGACAAAAAGCGAAAAACATAAAATGCCGTTATTCGTTGATATTTAAGATGTTGCAGCGAATAAAAACCCCTATGGGGTTATTTCAGAAACCCCTAAGGGGTTTTTCAAAAGAAGAAAACTCGACACAAATAATATCCCCTATGGGGTTTTCCTCGCGCGCGCGTATAGATATAACGAATGTTATATAAACATAAAGGATAAAGGAATATAGATATATATTATACTCCTTACGTCGTATAATACGACAACAACGACGACAAAAAGACTTCGAGTTTGAAGTTCTTTTTTTTACTTTCTGAGATACTACAAATGAAAATGTCCGACCTTGCAATTGCAAAGCCGGACAAAAATTAAAAGCCCTTACCTTTGGTGCGTTCATACACCGCCTCACGTTCCGTGTCAACGTTTTTAATTCTGAATTGAACTGCACATCTTTCCGGGATGCTGTCCGGCAGCTTCGCCGCCAGCCGTGATATTATCTCGTCAATGTTGCTGAAGCCGATGTCGCTCACCTCGGCCAGAACCTCACCACGGAAGTAGGCCCGGGCATATATCATGTACTTCGGTGCTATGCGGAACAAAGCGTCCTTCCGTTCGTCAACGTCTCGAGCCATTCCCTGCTTGCTCCTGCGTGTGCTGAAGAAGATGAAGTCAATCACTTTAGCGTTGAGTTCCCACGCCGGTGTGAAGTCCAACTTGATATAACCTCGTGTGATGGTGCGCCCATGAGAGTGGTTCATGGCAAATGCAACCTCGTCAATGGATGCTTTGCAGTCGTTCTGCGCCACTGTTCCCCATGTGTGCCGGAACGTGTATGCCTTGTACTGCTTCGCTTTCGGGATGCCCATACTCTCACAAACCATCTTGATGCCTTTGTTCACACAAGCACAGAAAGAGTCACTGTCACAAAACCTTTCATGGAAGTTGAAGAAGTACTTGTCGTTTGGATCGTGCGATTTGTACTTCTCCACCAATGGCTGGATAACCGGCTCCACGCGCATCTCGATATACGCATCATCCGTGCGTACCTTCTTCGTTTTCGCCCTGTTGTAGCATAATATTCCGTTGTGATAGCCGTCCCTTGGCATTTCGAACAGGTCAACCGTGTTGATACCTGCAAGGCAAAGTATCATCTTGGCCACGTCACGCCCAATCTCTGGCACCGGGTCAATGAACTTCGTTTCCGGCAATGGAGCGGCAAAGAACAGTCGGCATTCCTCCGGGCTGATGGCAATCTTTGTCGAGCGGTCCGCCTGTGGTATCTTCACCTTGCCCCAAGGGTTCGTCCTGATACGGATGATGCCGTTGTCATAGTCGTTGTATTCCTTGATGGCAGCTCTGAACACTTGCCTTATGCACACAGGGTACATTTCCTTTGCCCTGTGCGTCTGCTCCAACGTAGCTATCCATCGGTTCACGAATGTCGATGTCAGCTGTCCGAACATAAGCCTGTTGGTACCTGCAAACCTCTCCATGTGCTGCAACGCCAGTTTGTAGTTCTTTGCGTTCCGCACCTGTCCATTGTCAATCATACGGTCTATGTGAAGTGCAGCATAGTCAGAGAAGCACAAGTCCTCGTCCTCCTTCGTCACATACTCGATGATCTGCCTGACCGTCCACCTTGTGCAGTCCACCCTGTTAAGCAGCTCACTAAACCTCAATATGCGCCTTGCGCAATATTCCGTCACAAAAGGGTCAGTAATATTCCCTTCTCGGTCAAGCTGTTTCTTAGTAACAACCTTGTCTGTCTTGATGTAGCCGGGTTTGCGGTTCTGCATCACCCGGATGTACACTTGAAAGAAACCGTCCTTGCGCGGTCTTCTGATTACTGGTTTGAACATTGCCATTTTTCTGTATGTTTTTTATTGTTTCAAAAATCATGTGTAAGCATTGGTAAGCGCATCATGCCGATTTGGTGTAACTTTTGGTAAGCAAACCCTACACATTCTGCATGATAATCGTGCAGAATGTGCAGACCTACCAAAAACAATTTAGGCGGCAAGCCTCTTTATTATCAGAGACTTACCGCCTAACTCGTTAGTTACGAGGGCTTATCTTATTATTCTTCTACAGCAGCCTGCGCCGC
>ERZ1673734.539-NODE-539-length-31239-cov-6.125417_pt1 | contig 31239 bp, 29 predicted proteins | sample MGYA00580199_ERZ1673734 | MGnify/ENA primary metagenome ERZ1673734 (study PRJEB41218, sample SAMN15661742) | gut metagenome | host: Homo sapiens | place: Canada: London | collected 2015-08-20/2019-03-30 | study: EMG produced TPA metagenomics assembly of...
CTATAAAATTTTTCTCTTCTGCATATCTGATAATCATAGAAATCTATCCCTCCAAATTCCGATTTGTCACTCTGTCAGCCGATTCTCCTCGCCCCAGACACAGAGCTGATCCAGCACCTTCATCAGCGACTTTCCGCGCTCCGATAGAGAATACTCCACCTTTGGCGGGATCTGCGGATACTCGGCGCGGACGATCAGTTTATCCGCTTCCAGCTCCTTGAGATTCGTGCTGAGGGTCTTGTCGGAAATGGTTTTCAGATACCGTTTCAGCTCATTGAACCGCACCGTCTCAAACTCCATCAGGCAGTAAAGAATGACCATCTTGTGCTTGCCTGAGATCAGCGACAATGTGTAGGCAAAGCCGGTGTCCTCAAAATTGGCGTTCCCAATATAGTTCTTTATCATTTACTTTCTCCAAGGATAGTACCTGTCTTTTTAGCCAGTACTTGAATTTCTGATTTTCCTGCGTATAATTATAAGCAGGATGAACAGTCCTGTCAATACGATCACAAGGAGAAGTTATCATGAGAACAAAACTGAAAATCACCGAGGGTATTTTCCCAATGCCGGTTCTGATGGTTGCGACTTATAACGAGGACGGCAGCGTGAATGTGATGAACGCCGCATGGGGCACCATGCAGGAGCGAGACACCGTTGCCCTGAATCTCACCGAAACCCATAAGACCGTGCAGAACATCAAGGCACGGGGAGCGTTTACCGTCAGCATTGCCGACGCTGCCCACATAGTGGAAGCAGACTATTTCGGCGTAGAGTCCGGCAATAAAGTTGCCGATAAATTTGCCCGCAGCGGTCTGACCGCCAGCAAAGCCGAAGCCGTCGATGCGCCGGTCATCAACGAGTTCCCGATTTGTCTGGAGTGCAGGTTCATCGAGTATCAGAACAATGAATACGGATGCGGCGTCATCGGTAAGGTAGTCAATGTCACTGCCGATGAAAGCGTTATGGTGGACGGAAAAATTGATATGTCCAAAGTCAACGCCATCGCATTTGACCCCTACACCCACGGCTATTATAAAGTCACCGAGCGTGTGGGCGAAGCATTCCACGACGGCTTAAAGCTGAAAAAGTAAGGTGTGCAGAGAAGGAGCTTTCGCATAAGCGAAGGCTCCTTCTTAAAATATGTGGATTTCACAAATTCTTGTTTGTCGAATCGTTGCCCAGTATAACACACACGAAAGCTGATAGCAAGCAGCCGGTAAGGGCGCACTTACTCGCCGCCTGCCTAAATACAATGACCCGCGGCGGGAAAAGCTGACCTTGCGTTGCAATCTTTTGAGCTTTTGTGGTAAGATGTAAAAAAGGTATTCCGCGCCCCGGGCGCGGGTCGTTTCTCGCGGCTTCGGTCGCGCACCACGCAGGGGCTGGCGCCCCGACGGCCCGTTTTTTGTTCTTCGATTGCGGGCTGCACCCGCGTCCTGCATGTTTGCCTCCGGCGGGAATATTTCGCGCTCCGGCGCGACATCCTTTTGCACTCAGCGGCAAAAGGATGCAAAAACGCCGCCAAAAACCAACGGTTTTTGGATTTCCTTTTGTCTGATTGCAGCCGCGGTACAAAAAGGTTCCGCAAGCGATTCGTTGTACGACGAAATGCGCCGTTCTAAGTCTCGCGTGATACACAGCTGCGGTTTTCAGCGTACCCCAACCGCGCAGAAAAATGTTCCGCAATTCCATACAAGATCGCACCAAGGAGGACAACTATGTCCGTGACAGGCATCATTTGTGAATACGATCCCCTCCACACCGGCCATGCCTGGCTGATGGCCCGGGCCCGGGCGGCGGGCGCTTCGGCGGTGGTCTGCGCCATGAGCGGCAATTTCACCCAGCGGGGCGGTTTCGCTGCGGCGGACAAACTGGCCAGGGCCGAGATGGCCGTGGCCTGCGGCGCGGATCTGGTGCTGGAGCTGCCCACCGTGTGGGCCATGTCCACGGCGGAGCGGTTCGCTCGGGGCGGCGTGGAGGTCCTGACGCGCACCGGCGTGGTGACGGAGCTGCTGTTCGGCTCAGAGAGCGGCGACATGGCGGCGCTGACGCGGTGCGCGGACTGTCTGGATAGCGAAGACTTGACGGCGGCGCTGGCTGCCGTGCCGGAGGACGGCCGCACCTTTGCCGCCCGCCGCCAGCAGGCGGTGGAAGCGCTGCTGGGACCGGCGGACGCGGTGCTGCTGGCCAGCCCCAACAACACGCTGGCAGTGGAGTATCTTCGCGCCATCCGGCGGCTGAAAAGCCCGCTGACGGCCCGCACGGTGCGGCGCACCGGCGCACAGCACGGCGAAGCGCCCTGCGGCGGCTTCGCCTCGGCATCGTACCTGCGGCAGCTGCTGGCAGCGGGGGAGACGGAGCAGGCGGCGGTCTACATGCCCCCTGCGGCGGCGGACATCCTGCGGCGGCAGCGGGCGGCGGGACGCCTGACAGACCCGCGGCTGTGCGAGCGGGCCATTCTCGTCCGCCTGCGGACCATGGAACCGGAGGACTGGCGGCGGCTGGATGGCGGCGGCGAGGGGCTGTACCGCCGGATGTACCGGGCGGCCCACACCGGCGTGACGCTGGCGGATGTGCTGGAGGCAGCCAAGACCAAGCGCTACCCGCTGGCGCGGCTACGGCGGATGGTGCTGGCGGCGTGGCTGGACCTGCCGGAGCCGCCGGAGGAGCTGCCGTACCTGCGGGTACTGGCGGCCAACGGCGTGGGGCGACAGCTGCTGCGGCGGATGCGGGACGCCGGCGCGCCGGTACTGACGAAGCCGGCGGACGCGGCGGCGCTGGGGCCGGCAGCACAGGCGCTGATGGCGGTGGAGAGCCGCTGCACCGACCTCTACGTGCTGGCACGGCCCGATCCGGCCCAGACCGGCCCGGGACAGGAGCTGCGGTCCGTGCCGGTGATGCGGTGAGAAAATCAGGAAGTTCCTCATGAAGCAGATCCGGAAGAAAAACCGGAAATTGATCGGAAGTAAACCGGAAATAAAAAGCCGTCCGCTCCATCGTGGAGCGGGCGGCTTTTGCCGTGCTTTTACAAAATGGGAACGGCTGTTATTTCCAACCATATTCGGCAGAAAGGTGAAACGGCGCGTTCGCGTCAGGACTGCTCCTCCACCTCGTAGCCCTCGCGGCGGAGGCTGGAAATAATTTCCTGGATATGGGCCTTGTCGCGGGTCTCCAGCGACAGCTGCACCACGCAGGAGCCGATGGCGGCGCGGGTGTTGCGGCGCTCGTGGTTCACGTCCAGCACGTTGGCACCCAGAGAGGATACCACCTCCAGGAACGACGCCAGCGCGTGGGGCTGGTCGGGCAGGACGGTGGAGAACGTCACAGTGCGGCCCTCCTTGGCAAGGCCGCGGGTGAGGATGCGCTCCAGCATGGTCACGTCCACATTGCCGCCGGACAGCAGGGCACAGACGGTCTGGCCCTCGATGCTGGCCTTGTGATACATGGCGGCGGCGATGCCAACCGCGCCCGCGCCCTCGGCCACCAGCTTCTGCTTTTCCAGCACCGTCAGGATGGCGCTGGCGATCTCGCTCTCTGTCACCGTCACCACCTCGTCCACGTACTGGCGGCACATGTCGAAGGTCAGGTCGCCGGGGGTCTTGACCTTGATGCCGTCGGCGATGGTGTCCACGCTGGAAAGCGTGATGATCTCGCCTTTTTTCAGGGATTCCGCCATGCTGGGGGCACCGGCGGCCTGGACGCCGATGACGCGGCAGGCGGGCTTCAGGTGCTTCACGGCGTAGGCGAGGCCGCCGATGAGACCGCCGCCGCCGATGGGCACGAAGATCGCGTCCACGTCTGGCAGCTGCTCTAAAATTTCAAGGCCGAGGGTGCCCTGACCTGCCATGATACGGTAGTCGTTGAAGGGGTGGATGAAGGTCAGACCCTGCTCGTCCCGCAGGCGCACCGCTTCGGCGTAGGCGTCGTCGTACACCCCGGGCACCAGCACCACGTTGGCGCCGTAGCTGCGGGTGGCTTCGATCTTGGAGATGGGCGCACCCTCGGGGATACAGATGGTGGCCCTGATGCCCATGTCGCGGGCGGCATAGGCCACGCCCTGAGCGTGGTTGCCGGCGGAGCAGGCGATGACGCCGCGGGCCTTCTCCTCGTCGGAGAGGGTGGCAATTTTATAGTACGCGCCGCGGAGCTTGAACGCGCCGGTCTTTTGCAGGCAGTCGGCCTTGAGGTAGAAGTCGCAGCCCGGGACGATGCCCTTGGTGGACACCATGGGGGTGCGGCTGATGACGGGGGCCAGCACCTGCTGGGCGTCGTGGAGCATATCCATCGAGATCATGGGGAAACCTCCTTTATCACATTATCCAATTATCCGAACAGGGGCGGCGAGACGCCGCGATTTACTGCGCGAAGCCGGACACCAGATCCGCCAGCACGGCGGCCATGGCGTCCAGACTGGCGGCGGGTATCCACTCCCGCACGCCGTGGAAGTTGTAGCCGCCGGTGGACAGATTGGGGCAGGGCAGCCCGTCCCAGGACAGCCGCGCGCCGTCGGTGCCGCCGCGGATGGGGACGCACAGCGGCGTCACATCGTTTTTGCGGAAGGCATCCTCTGCCCGATGGATCAGGTCCATGTGGGGGAGGATCTTTTCCTTCATATTATAGTAGCTGTCGGTGGTGACGGCGGAGGCGGTGCCCGGGCCGTACTGGGCGTTGATGGCGTCGGCGCAGCGGTGGAGCAGGGCCTTGCGGGCCTCGAAGCGGTCGCGGTCGTGGTCGCGGATGATATAGTGGAGCTGGGCCTCCGTCACGTCGCCGGACATGGCGTGGAGGTGGAAGAAGCCCTGATAGCCGTCAGTCTTTTCCGGCACCTCGTCCGTGGGGAGCATGGCGTGGAAGGCCATGGCCACGGTGGCGGCGTTGACCATCACATCCTTGGCGCTGCCGGGGTGGACGCCTACGCCGCGGAAGGTGACGTCGCCGGAGGCGGCGTTGAAGTTTTCATACTCGATCTCGCCCAGAGGGCCGCCGTCCACGGTGTAGCCGTAGTCGCAGGCCAGCTCCGCCACGTCCAGACCGTCCACGCCGCAGCCGATCTCTTCGTCGGTGGTGAATACCACGCGGACCTCGCCGTGGGGGCGGCCCTCCAGCAGCTCCACGGCAGCCATGATCTCGGCGATGCCGGCCTTGTCGTCGGCGCCCAGCAGGGTGGTGCCATCGGTGACGATCAGCTCCTCGCCGGCGTGGGCGGACAGGCCCGGGCACAGGGACTCCGTCAGGGAGACGGCGTCGGACAGGGGCAGGTCGCCGCCCTCATACCGGACGATGCGGGGCTTCACATTCTCACCGGAGGCGTCGGGGGATGTGTCCATGTGGGCGATGAGAGCCAGCACCGGCGCGGTGACGCCCGCCGCGGCGGGCAGGGTGGCGATGACGTTGCCGGCACCGTCCATGTGGGCACCGGCAAGACCCAGACTCTCCAGCTCCGCCAGCAGGACGCGGCCCAGATCCTTCTGCCGCTCCGTGGAGGGGGATGCACCGGTGTGCTCGTCCGAGGTGGTGTAATAGGTGACATAGCGCAGGAAACGGGAACGTGCGGTCTCCATGGTGATTCCTCCTTATGGGAAATGATTTCTGCCACCAGTGTAGCACATCCGGCGGAGGGCTGCAATGGGGAAAGCGTGTTCGCCCAAAAACGCCAAATTTCGGTGAAAGGACTTGCGGGAAAGCGCGGAACCGTGTAAAATAACGGTGTATGCCGTTTGGCGGCATCTATCATCGGACGGGCAGCACGGCTGTCCGCAAGGGGGAAATCAATGTGAAGGAGAAAAAGAACCTTCACAGGAGAATGGAGCGGTGGGAATTCGTCTCACTGGGCCTGCTCCTGTACGACGCGCTGGCGGTGAATGCCGCCTACTTTCTGGCGCTGTGGTTGCGCTATGACATGCGGTACAGCGCCATCCCGCCGGAGTATCTGGCCGCGTTCCTGCGGTTCGCGCCGGTGTACACCGCCGTGTGTCTGGCGGTGTTCTTCCTGCTGCGGCTGTATAACAGCCTGTGGCGGTTCGCCAGCTTCAACGAGCTGGCCCGCAGTCTGGGAGCCACGGCTATCACCTGCGTGTTCCACTGGGTGGGCATGAACGCCTTTGTGTGCCGGATGCCGGTGGCCTACTACGTCATCGGCGCGCTGGGACAGTTCCTGATGGTGACGGCCATCCGGTTCGCCTATCGGTTCATCCGGCTGCTGTCCGCCAGCCGGCGGAAAAACGCCAGGGCAGTACACAACGCCATGATCATCGGGGCGGGCGCCGCGGGACAGGCGGTGCTGCGGGAGCTGAAAACCAGCGAGGCGGCGGACGCCGTGCCCCGCTGCATCATCGACGACGATCCCAACAAGTGGGGCCGCACCATCGACGGCGTGCCGGTGGTAGGCGGCCGCAAGGTCATTGCGGAGGCGGCGGAGCGCTACGGCGTGGATCAGATCCTCATCGCCATCCCTACCCTGCCCATGCAGGAGCGGGGCAGGCTGCTGACGCTGTGCAGCGAGACGGGGTGCCGGCTCAAGACACTGCCGGCGCTGTACCAGCTGGCCAACGGCGAGGTGTCCTTGAACAAGCTGCGGCCGGTGGCGGTGGAGGACCTGCTGGGGCGGCCGCCCATCTCCGTGGAGATGGGGGAGATCTTCGCCCAGATACAGGGCAGGACCATCCTGGTGACAGGCGGCGGCGGCAGCATCGGCAGCGAGCTGTGCCGCCAGATCGCGGCCCACGACCCCAAGCGGCTTATGATCTTCGACATCTACGAGAACAACGCCTACGCCATCCAGCAGGAGCTGCGGCGAAAGTATCCGGCGCTGGAGCTGACGGTGCTCATCGGCTCCGTGCGGGACAGCAGGCGCATTCAGGCGGTGTTTCAGGAGTACAGGCCGGAGGTAGTGTTCCACGCGGCGGCACACAAGCACGTGCCGCTGATGGAGGGCAGCCCCAACGAGGCCATCAAAAATAATGTGCTGGGCACGTATAAGACGGCGTTCGCGGCCCTGAAGTACGGGACGCGGCGGTTTGTGCTCATCAGCACGGACAAGGCGGTGAACCCCACCAACATCATGGGTGCCAGCAAGCGGCTGTGCGAGATGGTGGTGCAGGCCATGGATCGGGTCAGCTGCACCGGCGAGTACGGCCTGCTGCCGGAGCTGGGGCGGGGCGAGGAATCCCACAGCGACATGCAGGGAGGCACACGGTTCGTAGCGGTGCGGTTCGGCAACGTGCTGGGCAGCAACGGCTCGGTGGTGCCGCTGTTCAAGCGGCAGATCGAGACCGGCGGGCCGGTGACGGTGACGCATCCCGACATCATCCGGTACTTTATGACCATTCCCGAGGCGGTGAGCCTGGTACTGCAGGCGGGGGTCTATGCCAAGGGCGGCGAGATCTTCGTGCTGGACATGGGCGAGCCGGTGAAGATCGACACGCTGGCGCGGAACCTTATCCGCCTGTCGGGCCTGCGGCCGGACGAGGATATCCGCATCGAATACATCGGCCTGCGGCCGGGGGAGAAGCTGTACGAGGAGAAGCTGATGGCGGAGGAGGGACTGGAGAAAACGGCCAACGACCTCATCCACATCGGAAAGCCGGTGCCGTTCCGGTACGAGACGTTTTTCGACGGGCTCACGGCGCTGAAGGAGGCGGCGGAGGCCAACTGCGGCGACATCGAGGAGCGGGTGGCGGCCATAGTCAGCACCTATCACCCCCAGCGGGAAAGCGAATAACAGACGGCGCGGCCGCTCTCTATTCAGGGGGGGCGGCCGCTGTTGGCATAGGGACTTGCCGCAGGGGCATACGCTCATGGAAAAGGGAGGTATGCGCGTATGATCTCTGCATTTTTGCTGCTGCTGTGCAACAGCCTGTTCCTGTCGCTGCACCTGTCCGGCGGCACGGGGTCCTTCCCCAAGCCATTGACTGCCGCCCAGGAGCGGGAGTACCTGCGGCGGTGCGCCGAGGGAGACATGGAGGCACGGAACCTGCTGGTGGAGCACAACCTGCGGCTGGTGGCGCACATTATGAAAAAGTACTACACCCAGGCGGATGACCAGGAGGATCTGATCTCCATCGGTACCATCGGGCTCATCAAGGCGGTGAACACGTTCCGCGCCGACAAGGGTATCCGGTTGGCTACGTATGCGAGCCGATGCATCGAAAATGCAATACTATCGCAACGGAACAATCGGCAGTTGAGGTGGCGGAAAAGCCATGAACCTTTTTGGGGCAAAATGGTCTATGTATTACTTCTGCGCTTTCAGGTGCTTCACGGCGGCGTCTACCAGTTCCAGCTTCTGCTCCGTGGAGCAGGGCAGCTTCCGGACATTTTTCAGCGCCTGACCGGACTGGAACTTTGCCAGCTCCCGTGCAAGCTCCTGCTTTGCCTGCGGTGATTTCGGAAAAATCAGAAATACTTCCATCGCTGTCCCTCTTCCCGGAGAGTTTGATGGTTCACTTTATGCGCGATTTCGGGCGTATATGTAGACGCTTCGCACATTGCGCATGTCAAATGTCCCAAATACTATGTGCAAACCGGGATACTCGACCCGGTCATCTATGCGGCGGAATAATGTCAGGAGAAATCGCTTTCTGAAAAAGATGCGGATATGAGCCGGAAAAGAGAGGGAGTGCAGATGCACTCCCTCTCTTTTCCATATGCTTTTATCCGGATATGTTATCCCTGTTCCTGCTTCTGGCGGAGTGGCCGCCGTTGAAGGCGGTGCTTCCGGATATCATCACGCCCCGTACTGCGGTGAAAAGGCGCAGCGCCTTTTGAATATGCCGTTTATGAAGGATCTGATATCCCCTGACAATCCGTATTTCCCTGCGCGGATTTGATCCTCCGATACATCTCCTGCATCTGCCGGTCGATTTCGGCGATCTTGCCCGCGCATGCAAGCATCTCCTCGTTGATGCCCTCCGGCAGCTTTGTCTTATCAACCTTATACCGGATATCGTGCTCTAAACTGGCCCAAAAGTCCATAGCGATCGTGCGGATCTGAATTTCCGCAGTTACCAGCTCCGTCCTGTCTGACAGATACACCGGTACCCGGATATCCAGATGTAATGAGCGGTATCCGTTATAGTTTGGTGTGCGGATATAGTCCTGCCTTTTGATGATCTTGACATCCTTTTGCAGCTCCAGCATCTCCGCCACCCGGTACACATCGTCGATATAACTGCACACTACCCTGACACCGGCGATATCATTGATGTGCTCCCGCGCTGCCTCAATGGTCAGCGGCAGCCCTTTATTCAGCAGCTTGGCCGCAAGGCTTTCCACAGACTTTACGCGTCCTTCAATGTGGTGGATGGGGTTCCTCGCATAGAGCACCTTGAACTCATTGTTCAGTATTTCAAATTTCAGCGACAACTGCTTTACAGCGGAATCATAGAGGTTCTGCATGAGCTGTATCTCATATGGATCATTGCAAAGTACTGCTCGGAATTCTGTTCTTACCATTTGCTTGTTGCCCTCCCTTTTTGATTTTGCCCTCCGGGGCACCAGACAAAGGCTCTCCATAGCGGGCGGATGGCGGCTGAGCTGATGCTGCGCTCTTTTCCGTGTCCAGAATGAAGCGATCTTGAGGACTTTCTTCCTGCACGCCTTCTTTTTTATTGGAACAGCAAAAGACTAACCTTTGCTACCTGACTGACGAAGCGGGTCATCTCCTCCTTGCTGTACTTGTCATAGCCCTCTACAATAACATGCATCAACCCGTTGGAAAGATGCGTATACATCATCTCCAACTCGGTTTCACTGGCCTTCGGCAATTCCCTGTGCCAATAAGCAAGGCTGCCCGGTTTTGCCAGAGCGATCATTTTCGCAATGACAGCAGAGCTGGTATTCCCCAGAATGAGTGTCCGGCAGGCTTCCTGATTTTGATCGACCATGTCATAGAGGGCTTCGATCAGAGCCGCCACATCAAAGGAATTAACATATCGGAGGGATTTCTCAAACTCATCAATGAGCTCATTCTCAATGCTCTCCAGCAGTGCAAAGCAGTCGCTGTAATGGGTATAGAAAGTAGCCCGGTTGATCTGGGATAGTTCGCAGAGCTCCTTTACTGTGATTTTATTGACCGGTTTCTCCTTCAGCAGCTTCAAAAAAGACTGCTTGAGTATCATCTGTGTATAGCGTTTCCTCGCATCCAGTTTCGCCATCCGGAAATCTCCCTCAAAAAGATCATCACGTTCCTCAACACACCGGCGGTCTGTGTTGATTTAATTTCAGCTGTACAGTAAGTGCTGATTGTTTCTGTTTTCCACTTCAAGTATACTATACTTGTGAAAGATAATCAACACTTGTGCAATTATTTTGAGAGGAGGCTTTTTGAATGTTTGATAAATACCTAATTACAGGCGCTACCGGCTTCCTCGGCAGAGCCGTTGCGGCGGAGCTGGTACGCCACGATGCTCAGGTGCGTGCGCTTGTGCTGCATAACGACCCCTATATCAGCCTGCTCCCGAAGGAGGTCCGTACCGTCGCCGGCGATGTGTGTGATAAAAGCTCTCTTGCGGACTTCTTTGCGGACGCCGACAGCCGTACCTGTGTGATCCACTGCGCAGGCATTATCTCCGTCGCGTCCAGACCCGGCCCGAAGCTCTATCAGGTCAATGTGGGCGGCACATGGAGGATCCTCCGGCAATGCATGGAGCACGATGTGGGAAGATTCATTTATGTCAGCTCCGTCCATGCCATACCGGAAAAACCGGAGGGCTGCGTTATCACGGAAAGCGCTGACTTCTCTCCGGGTCTTGTAGACGGCGATTACGCAAAGAGCAAGGCGGCTGCAACCGAACTGGTCTTTGACGCGGCGGAGCGTGGGCTGAATGCCGGCATTGTCTTTCCCTCCGGCATCATCGGACCGGGTGACGTGCAGGGAGGGAGTTTTACTTCCATGGCAAGGTCTTTCCTGGCAGGAAGGCTGCCCTTTGCCGTTCGCGGCGGGTATGACTTCGTGGATGTACGGGACGTTGCAAAAGGCATTCTGGCCTGTTCCGAAAGCGGAGAGCCCGGCAAGGGCTACATCCTGTCCGGCCACTACATTACGATCCGTAAGATGCTTCAGCTTGTCGGAAAGGCCGCAAAGCTGAAATATCGCCCCGTCTGTCTGCCATTGGGCCTTGCAAGGTTGGCAGCTCCATACTGCGAACGCCGGAGTCTGAAGGATCGAAAGCCTCTGTTTTTCACCCCCTATTCCGTTGCCGTCCTCGCCTCAAACGGGCAATTCAGCCATGCCGCCGCATCGGAACGCTTCGCGTATCAGCCGCGCCCCATGGGGGAGACTTTGCGGGACATGGCAGTCTGGCTTATGGCTCGGAAGGAAAAGGATGAGCTATGAGTGTGCCTCTGCGTCATGATGCCCCGCCTCCTGCGTAAGGAGCGAGCCTCCCGCTGCCATAAAGGATATCTTGACGGGCCTGCTGCGGGAGGACGCTCTCAGGAGCGTCCTCCGCTTCCTTTCCCGTCCGGCAGGAAAGAGTTGCGGCGGGCGGCGTTTTATGCTATATATTAAATAGCCATAAGGCGGCGGACAGGTGATGTCCGCCGCCTTATGGCGCATATTCCTCCTTGCGGAGATACCTTTGTTTGTCAGCCCCTATCGGCGGCCAGCGCCTTGTCGATTTGGGCTTGCAGCGCCTCCGCCTGATTCTTTTCCGTAACAGCACCCACGATGGGATCGCCCACGATATTGCCGCTGCGGTCAACCACATAGGTGGTGGGGTATGCAAAGATGCTGGCGGTGAACTTGCCTGCCTCTCCATCGGAAGCAAAATACACGTTCTGATAGGTCGCGCCCTTCTTGGCAAGCACATCCTTCGCCTCCGCGATCGCTGACTCATCGCCGTCCAGCGTGAAGGTGTTGACGCCGATGAGGGCGCCGCCCTTCTCCGCAAGCTCCTTGTTCAGGGCATCCAACTCACCAAGCTCTCCTACGCAGGGATTGCAGGTGGTAAACCAAAAATTCACAACGGTGACGGCGTTGCCGGAAAACAGAGTGCTGCTGTCCACATCGTTTCCGTCCAGATCCTTGCCGGTAAAGGCGGGGAACTTCTGCGCGGTGCTGCCGTCATCGGGCGGCGTGGTCATGTCGCTGCCCGCCGGTACGCTCATGCCGCCATCCTCTGCGGGCGTCCCGGATAAGCTGGGGAATTTTTCCTCCAATGCAGCCAGCCGGTCCTCGATATTTTTGATTTCCGTGGCTTTTTCCTTCAGCAGCTCGTACTCCTCGTCGGTGAACTGCTCCTTGGAGGATTCAATGGTGCTCAGCAGAAATTCGCCGTAGTTTTTGCCGTTCTCCGTCGTGGCCATGCCCTTGTCGGCGGACAGAAAGAGCTTCTCCCACAGCTCGGTGTTCTCTGCCTGGATGGCGTTCTCCTGTGCCATCAGCTCATCGTACAGCGCTGCCGCCTCCTCGGCGGTCTGCGGCTCCTTGTCCGTGTCCTCATTCCCCTCCGCTTGCTTCGCGCCGCAGGCGACCGTACCGGCGGCCAGCACCAGCGCCAGCAGCAGTGTGATGATTTTCTTTGCGTTCATTTTGTTTCCTCCGTTTTTAATTCATTTGCAGGTTCTTTTTTACCGTCTCCAAAGCCGTAGCGGAAGCTGACGGCGCTGGTAGGACAGGCGCGGACGCACATCCCACAACGGATGCACTCGGTATGGTTGGGCGTCTTTGTCACGTCCACATCCATCTTGCAGGCCTTGGCGCATTTCCCGCAGGAGACGCATTTGCTCCTGTCTACCTTCATCTGGAACAGAGATACCCTGTTGAACAGCGCGTAAAACGCACCCAGCGGGCACAGCCACTTGCAGAAGGGCCGGTAAAATACGATACTCAGCACGATCACTGCCAGCAGAATACTGAATTTCCAGGTAAACAGGCTGCCCAGCGCCGCCCGGATGCCGGAATTGGCAAGGGACAGCGGAATGGCGCCCTCCAGCACGCCCTGGGGGCAGAGGTACTTGCAGAAGAAGGGGTCGCCCATGCCCACGTCGTTCACAAGGAATGCCGGCAGCAGAAAGACCATCACCAGCAGAACGGCGTACTTCAGGTATGTCAAGGGCTTCAGCTTCTTTGTGGAGAGCTTCTTTGTGGGGATCTTATGTAGCAGCTCCTGAAACCAGCCGAAGGGACACAGAAAGCCGCAAATAAAGCGCCCCAGCAGAACTCCCAGCAGAATGAGAAAACCTGTGATGTAATAGGAAAAGCTGAATTTGGACGAGCCTACCACTGCCTGAAACGCTCCGATGGGGCAGGCACCGGAAGCCGCCGGACAGGAATAGCAGTTCAGCCCCGGCACACAGACGGTTTTCCCCGCGCCCTGATACAGTCCACCCTTGAGGAAATTCGGCAGGTGCAGGTTGGTCAATAGGGCTGCCCCCGCCTGTATCCAGCCCCGAAGGCGGGACAAGGCCTGTGATACATTTGAAAACTTCTTACCCAATGCCCACACACTCCAGACATAATTTGATGGCCTTGCTCAGTACCGACGCCGCCTCGCCCCGCCAGACGCCGAAGCACAGCATGGCGGCTCCCGCCAGCAGCAGCGTGACTTGCGCCGCCTTTTTTCCGTGGTTCAATTTTCATCACCCTTCCTGTTTTCTGCTGCCATCATAGTACAAAAGAGTTAAAGTCTCTGTTAAGAACGGAAATTTTGCGCAAACATTATTTGCTTTTGCGATAATAATGAACAAGGTGGAATTTTATCATCGCCCCGCTGGAGATGCAAGGCTTCGGCCGTGTTCTCTATCAAGCTTACGAAACGACGTGAGGTGCCGTTATGAAAATGAAGGGCAAGCCGCAGGCGAAGCAATACGTCATCTATTCCCGCAAGTCCAAGTTCACCGGCAAGGGCGAGAGCATCGAGAACCAGATCGAGCTGTGCCGCCAGTACATCGCCATGCACTTTGGCGAGGAAGCGGCGGAAAACGTGCTGGTCTACGAGGACGAGGGCTTTTCCGGCGGCAATCTGGAGCGCCCGCAGTTCAAGAAAATGATGAAGGACTCCCAGAAGATCGCCTTTGCCGCCATCGTGGTCTACCGCCTCGACCGCATCAGCCGCAACATCGGCGACTTTGCCAAGCTCATCGAGGATTTGGGCGACCGGCACATCGACTTCATCTCCATCCGCGAGCAGTTCGACACGTCCTCGCCCATGGGACGGGCGATGATGTATATTGCGTCAGTGTTCTCCCAGCTGGAGCGGGAGACCATTGCCGAGCGCATCCGGGACAATATGCACGAGCTGTCCAAGACCGGGCGTTGGCTGGGTGGCACAACACCCACGGGCTACGCCTCGGAAAGCCTGTCCAGCGTGACGGTGGACGGCAAGGTGAAGAAGGCCTGCAAGCTCAAACCCATTCCGGAGGAAATCCAGCTGGTCAAAACGATCTTCGAGGTGTTCATGACGACCGGCTCTCTCAGCAAGACCGACCAGTATCTTTTGGAACACCGCTGCGTCACGAAGCGCGGCAAGCAGTTCACCCGCTTTGCCATCCGGGGCATTCTCACGAACCCGGTCTACATGATTGCCGACGAGACGGCGTATCAGTATCTGAAAGAAAACAATGTTGACCTATTTGCCGAGCGTTCGGAATTTGACGGCGAGCACGGCATCATGGCCTATAACCGCACCCTCCAGCGCCCCGGCAAGGCGAACCAGATCCGCCCTATGGAGGAATGGATCGTGGCGGTGGGCAAGCATCCCGGCATCATCGCAGGCAGCGACTGGGTGCGGGTGCAGGCCATGCTGGACGTGAATAAATCCAAGAGCTACCGTAGGCCCCGCAGCAATGTGGCGCTGTTATCTGGCCTTCTGCGCTGCGGCGAATGCGGCGATTATATGCGCCCGAAGCTGACCAACCGCCGCACGGCGGACGGTGAGCTGATCTACACCTACATGTGCTCCACCAAGGAGCGCAGCCACGGCACGGTCTGCTCTATGAAAAACTGCAACGGCAACACGCTGGACGCCAAGATCATCGAGGAGATCCGCAAGCTGTCCGCCGACAAGGAGACCCTTACCCGGCTGCTGGCGCAGACCAAGAAGGTCATCAGCGGCAGCAAGGAGGGCTACGACGCAGAGCTGGCGCTGCTGAAGGAGAAGCACGCGGAAACGGAGGACCGCATCAAGCGGCTGGTGGAGTCCCTGTCTGTTGCCAGCGAGACCTCCGCGAAGTACGTCATGGAGCAGATCGACACGCTCCATCGGGAGAGCGAGACGCAGCAGCTGCGCCTCGCCGAGCTGGGAGCCCTCACTGAACAGAGCCGGATGCTCCATCAGGGGTTCGCCTTCCATCAGGAAATGATCGAATCCTTCGCCAGCGCGGTGGATTCGGCCACACTGGAGGAAAAACGCCGCCTGCTGCGCGCCATCGTCAAAAAGGTGATTTGGGACGGCAAAAACGCCTATGTTTACCTTTTTGCAGAGGATGGAGAGGCGGATTTGCCGCCCATTGACCAACCGATGTATCCGTTGGGAGAGGATAGCGAATGAGATACTGATGCACTTCCGGGCGCAGCGGAAGCTGCAGGGGGAGGTGTCGCTGTCGGACACCATCGAGACGGGGCCGGAGGGAGATGCCCTGTACCTCAGCGATGTGGTGGGCGAGGAGGACACCATGTTGGAGGAGCTGCAGGACAAGGAGAACCGCAAGCTCATCCGGCGGCTGGTGGCGGAGGTGCTGACGGAGCGGGAGGCCGACATCATCCGGCGGCGCTACGGGCTGGACGGACGACTGCCCCAGACCCAGAAGCAGGTGGCGGCGCTGTACGGCATCAGCCGGAGCTATGTATCGCGGATCGAGAAGAAGGCACTGGGGAAGCTGGAGGAAGCGCTGCGGGGACGTGTATAAGAGAAAACATGCAGCGATTTTACTCTGGGGAAAAATATTTCTCCTATAAGTATGATGCGGATTTTTCGTGTATTTTTTACGGAATATTTGCGGATATAATGGGGGAATAGCGGCTTTATATAGGGGGATTGTGCAGGTTGCAAGAGAATTCACCTATGAGGGTGAAAAAAATTCCTTACGAAAGATATTGCCTTTTTATGGGGGGAGCAGGTATAATACACAATTGGTATAGAACCCCTTTAGGGTGGATTTTGGGAGGACAAAAAAGAATGAGAAATATCAAGTGCGGTGTTGCGGACATCCGCAAGCGGGTCTTTGCCGAGGTGGCGAAGCTGGCCTATGAGGGTGGAGACTACACGCGCATGGAGAAGCTGCCCTATGAGATCGTGCCCGGCGAGGTGGGGCGGCAGCGGGAGTCCGTGTTTCTGGAGCGGGCCATCGTGGGTGAGCGCATCCGGCTGGCTATGGGCCTGCCGCTGCGGCCGGTGACGGAGCACTCGGTGCTGTCCGACGGCGTGGAGGAGAGTGCCATTGCCGCGAAGTACTACGATCCCCCGCTGATCAACGTCATCAAGTACGCCTGCAATGCCTGCGCGCCCACCCACTACGAGGTGACCAGCGCATGCCAGGGCTGTTTGGCGCGGCACTGTCAGCACGCCTGCCCCAAGGGGGCCATCTCCACGGAGCGGGGTCAGGCCGTCATCGACCAGGATAAGTGCATCAAATGCGGCAAGTGCAAGGAAGCCTGCTCCTATCAGGCCATTATCAAGTTCACCCGCCCCTGTCAGGAGGCCTGCGGCATGCACGCCATCGGACAGGATGAGTACGGACGGGCGGACATCGACTACGACAAGTGCGTGAACTGCGGCATGTGTCTGGTGAACTGCCCCTTCGGCGCCATCGTGGACAAGGGCCAGCTGTTCCAGCTGATTCACGCCATCCGCAAGGGCGATAAGGTGGTAGCCATCATCGCGCCGGCCTTCTGGGGCCAGTTCGGCGACAACGTGACTCCGGGCCAGATCCGCGAGGCCATGAAGATGCTGGGCTTTGTCTCTCTGGAGGAGGTGGCCATCGGCGCCGACCTGTGCGCCATCGAGGAGGCCGAGGAGTTCCTGCGGGACGTGCCGGAGAAGCAGCCGTTCATGGCGACCTCCTGCTGCCCCGCCTGGTCTGTCATGGCCAAGAAGGAGTTCCCGGGCTTCGCACCCTACATCTCCATGACCATGACGCCCATGGTGCTGACGGCGCGGCTGCTGAAAAAGAAGGACCCCAACTGCCGCATCGCCTTTATCGGCCCCTGCGCCGCCAAGAAGCTGGAGGCCAGCCGCCGCTCCGTCCGCAGCGATGTGGACTTCGTGCTGACATTTGAGGAGCTGCGGGGCATGTTCGAGGCCAAGGGCATCGACTTCTCCCAGATCGAGGACAGCGCGGCCCACTACGAGGCATCCGCCCCCGGCGTGGGCTTCGCCGCCGGCGGCGGCGTGGCCAAGGCAGTGGAGGAGGTCATCCACCGGATCCGTCCCGAGGTGGAGGTCAAGACCGTAGCGGCGGAGGGCCTGGACGAGTGCCGCAAGATGCTGCGCGTCGCTCGCACCGGCAAGTACAACGGCTATCTGCTGGAGGGCATGGCCTGCCCGGGCGGCTGCATCGCAGGCGCCGGTACAGTCCAGCCGGCGGAGAAGTCCCGCCGGAATCTGGAACGCTACAAGCAGGCGGCGCCCATGGCCAACCCCATGGATACCCCCTATCTGGAGGACATCCATCTGGTGTACGAGAACGGCGATGAGTGGGACTACGTGGAGCGCCACTGACGCGGAGACACTGAGGTATATGCCATCGACCTCCCGCGCCGCGGGGTTCCGGCCCACCGGCGAAAAGTGGTATGTGCACCAGCTTTAAATCAGAAGAGGAAGCAGGCGAGTGGTTTTCCATATACAAAAAAGCTGTTCTGTCTCTGACAGAACAGCTTTTTTTACGTCATTCATTCTCTCCCAGTACGATGCGGTAGTAGTCGTACTGGATGATGAGCCGCGCGTAGGTGTATTTGGCGGAGACAAGGCGGTTGACGGCGTCCACATAGCCCTCCTCCGGTGTGACGCCGGGGGCGGGGGTGAAGGTGCCGGTGCGGGCCTCGTAGACGCCGGCGGCGGTGGCCCAGCTGTTGCCCACGGGGGTGGGCAGTACCACCAGCGGGATGCAGCCGGAGGCACTGGCGGGGTCGTAGTTATCTGCCAGAATGTCGCGGCCGGACAGCAGGCGGGAGTCGTAGCGAAGGCCGAACAGGTTGCTGAGGGTGGGCACGATGTCCACGGCGCTGCAGGGCGTGTCCACGGTGACGGGCTGGTCCATGCCTCCGCACCAGAGGATCAGCGCGTTGCGGTAGCGGGAGGTGTCCAGATCCGAGTCCTGACGGCCCGTCAGCTCGGCGTAGTAGTCCACGCCGGTCTCCGCCAGCGCGTAGGGGTAGTGGTCGGCGGAGAGACAGATCACGGTGTCGTCGGCGATGCCGCGGGCCTCCAGCTGGTCCACCAGATACGTCAGGGCGGCCTCCAGCTCCAGATTGGCGGCTACGTAGGCCTGCACCGGCGCACTGGCGTTGGGGTAGGCGGCCTCCGCTGCGGCGCGGTTCTTGGCAGCCATGGACTGGCCCCAGTTATAGCTGCCGTGGCCGCTGACGGTCATGTAGTAGGCGTGGAAGGGCTGGCCGGTGGTGAGGTAGGCGTCCACACAGCTGTCCAGCGTGGCCTCCAGCATTTCCAGATCGGAGTAGGGCCAGCTGCTGTCCTGAGTGGCCAGAGTCAGACCGGAGCCAATGCCCTCATAGTCGTAGCTCAGGTTGGGGTGAGTGGCGTTGCGGCCATAATAATTATAGGTGTTGTTGTGCCACGCCGGTGTCTGATAGCCCAGAGCACGGAACTGATTGCCCAGCGCCAGCGGCATGTAGTCATAGCGGCTGGCCCAGAAGCTGACATCGCCGCCCACCCATGTGGGCAGCAGGCCGGTGAGGACGGCAAACTCGCCGCCGGTGGTGGACTGGCCCCAGCCGGGCTGGTAGTAGTTGCTGAATACGAAGCCCTCGTGGGTCAGGCGGTACAGGGTGGGGGTCAGCTCCTGAGAGATGAACCAGGGCGAGAAGGACTCTGCCGTCAGCAGAATCAGGTTCTTGCCTGCGAACATGCCGGTATACTGGTTCTGGCGGGAGGGAGTACGGGCGGCCATATAACGGTGCAGCGAGGCCAGCGTGCTGTCGCCGGTGGACTCGGCTAAGGCGGTAAAGTCGATGTCCAGCATATTGTAGCCGTAGTCCACGGGCGTGGGCTCCGGTTCCGGTTCGGGGTCAGGCTCCGGCAGGGGTTCCAGCGGCGGCGTGGGCACGCCGGTGACGGCGTAGGTCAGCTCCAGCCGCAGAGCAGTGTTCAGACCGAAGCGGGGGACGGCACTGTTGGTGTTGAAATCGTAGGTGAACAGCGCGGCGCTGGGGCCGAAGCGGCCGATGGCGTCTCCGCCGCCCAGCGTCAACAGGGCCAGCAGCGCCAGCACCAGCAGGCCGCGGCGTCCCATGGAGTCCTCCGGTACGATGCGGCGGCGCAGGACAATGGCCAGCACCGGCGGCACCAGCGCCAGGAGGATGAAGGGCAGGCGGGGCAGCACCACATCGGGGATGGTGCCGGCGAAGTCGCCCACCACGTGACCGGTCATGGTGACCATGAACGTCAGGGCAAAGTAGGACTTGAAGTAGCTCTTGCAGCAATACTCCACGCAGACGTAAACGGTCCACAGCAGCGTCAGGGTCAGCACGGCCCAGCGGGAGACCCTGCGGCAGGGCAGAGTATTGGCCAGCAGGCTGATGAGCAGGCCCAGACCCAGCGCGGTCAGGGCGGTAGGCGCCAGCGCCGCGTCGAAAAAGACAGTGCCGCTGTCGAAAGCGCGCAGCAGCAGCTCGTGGTACAGCAGGGCCAGCGGGAAAAAGAGCCAGCGCAGCGGATGGCGGGAGGCCGCAGGTGTCTCCAACTGCGACGCAGTATCCGGTTGGGCGGGGGAGGTGCTCTCCATACGGTTCGCCACCTTACTTCAGGCCGGTGAGTCCGGCGGAATCCCCTTTATTATAGCACGATGCGGCAGAAACTGCAACCGCCGGTGCGGTCATTCCTCCGGCGGGTCCGGCAGAAATTCCATCAGGTCGGCGGGCTGGCAGTCCAGCGCGGCGCACAGGCGGTTCAGGGTGTCCAGCCGCACGGCACGGGCCTTGCCGGTCTTGAGAATGGACAGGTTGGCTATGGTGATGCCCACCCGCTCGCTCAGCTCCGTCAGGCTCATTTTGCGGCGGGCCAGCATGATATCCATGTGAAATACGATCATACTGCCACCTCACACCGTCAGATCGCTCTCGTCCTGGAGGCGGGCGGCATCGGCTACCAGACGGCTCAGGGCCATCGCCATGACGCCTACCAGAGTGCAGACCATGACGCCCGCGGGCATGGCGATGACCGTCATGCCAGGGGAGCCGGCGCCCAGCAGAGCCAAGGTGATGACACCCACCGGCACCAGCACTGCGTCGAAAAATGCCAGGCGGGACACAGTGGCCATGGCCCGGGCATTCTCCATACAGAAGGCGTCGCCGCGGCCGATGCGGCCGAATACGGCCCACAGGGCGGCCATGGCCCAGAATACCGGTACGGCGAACAGCCACGCGAAGATCAGGCAGGGCCAGAAGGCCCAGGCGTACTCAGGGTCGGCCAGGGCAATGCCGTGGCCCAGCTGAGGCAGGAACCAGAAAAAGATGGCCCCGCACACCAGAGCTGCGATCATAAGGCCGATGCGCAGCAGGACGGCCAGCTTTTTATGCGCGATATGCTTCATGTCTCACACATCCTTTCTGATGTCAGCATACCACGAGTTATATCGTTTGTCAATTATTATTTATCGAAATACAATAAAAAATTACTGTGAAGCAATAAATAGAAAAATTCGGCAGAAAGCGGTTGCATTTTGGCGGGACATGGTGTATCATAGAGCGCGAGAACAACCGCATATTTGTCTTCGGGGCGGGGTGAGATTCCCCACCGGCGGTATAGTCCGCGAGCGGCGAGAGCTGCATGAACCGGTGTGATTCCGGTACCGACAGTATAGTCTGGATGAGAGAAGGCGTGTATGGCATTTTGCGATGCTCTTTTTTGATGCGTACACCTTGGAAGGCAATTTCCGGGTGTTTATCATCGAAAAGGAGTGTTTTTTTATGACCCAGAAGCAAAAGACCCATCGTATCGCCGTGGCCGCCCTGCTGGCGGCGGTGGCCGCCGTCCTCCAGTTCGTGGAGTTCTCCATCCCCATCATGCCCGCGTTCGTGAAGCTGGACATCTCCGACCTGCCCGCCCTGCTTGGCACGTTCTCCCTCGGCCCCGTCTACGGCGTCGCCATCCAACTGGTGAAGAACCTGCTGCACCTGCCCTTCGGCTCCAGCGCCTGCGTGGGCGAGCTGTCCAACTTCCTGCTGGGCGCTACCTTCGCCTTCATCGCCGGTATCATCTACAAGAAGCACAAGAACCGTTCCGGCGCTCTGTGGGGCTCTGTGGCCGGCGCCGCCGCCATGGCGCTCATCAGCCTGCCTCTGAACTATTTCATCGTCTACCCCGCCTATGTGGTGCTGTACGGCCTGCCGCTGGAGGCCATCGTGGGCATGTATCAGGAGATCCTTGGCACCGTGGCGCAGATCCCCACCGGCAACGCCCTGTTCAACTGCCTGCTGGTGTTCAACGTCCCCTTCACCCTGTGCAAGGGCCTTCTGGACGTGGCGCTGTGCTTCCTGATCTACAAGCCCCTCAGCCCCCTGCTGCACAAGTAAGCGGCCAGATACATAAAAAGCTCCCCCGACACCGTGTCGGGGGAGCTTTTTATGTATCCGTGTTATTCGGCGGTTCTGCTGGCGGCTTCGCGGCCGGCGCGGAACGCCTGGAGGTTCAGATCCTTGACCTTGGCGGGCACCGTCTCCGCCACGATCTGCTCCCAGTCGATATCGGGGCAGCCCAGGGAGTCGCACATGGCGCCGAAAAGCACCACGTTCATGCACTTGGGATTGCCCAGCTCCAGAGCGATGTCGCTGGCGTGAATCGCGATGGTCTTGAAGTGCCTGGCCATAGCCTCGATGCAGCCCTCGGGGTACGTCTCGGCGCCGGAGGCGATGGTGGTGGACTTGATGGCGTAGTCATTGATGACGACCACGCCGCTGGGCTTCAGGAACTCCGCGTATCGGACGGCTTCCATCTTCTCCAGGGCCACCATGATGTCGGCCTCGCCGCGGCCAAACACGGGGCCGTAGACCTTGCTGCCCCAGCGGACCTGGGTGGACACGCTGCCGCCGCGCTGGGCCATGCCGTGGACCTCGCTCTGCTTGACATCGTAGCCGGCCTTCATGAAGCCGTTGGACATGATCTTGGAGATCAGGATAGCGCCCTGACCGCCTACGCCTACCAACAGGCAGCTTTTCACATCGTTCATGTTACTTCTCCTCCTTTTCGATAGCGCCGAAGGGACACGCCTGGGCACAGACGGTGCAGCCCACGCACTGGGTGCGGTCGATGAATGCCTTGCCGTTCTCCATGGAGATGGAGGGGCAGCCCACCTTCAGACAGCTCTTGCAGCTCCTGCACTTGTCGGCATTGACCACGCACATGCCGTTCTCGTGCTTCATCCGCTTGATCAGCAAGCAGGGACGGCGGGTGACGATGGCGGGGTGCTTGCCCTCGTTGAGGGCGGCCACTGCGGCGTCCACGGTCTGCTTCATGGCCTTCAGATCCTGAGGATCCACAGTGAACACGGGTGCGAAGCCGTAAGCCTCCAGCACACCCTCCACGCGGATCATGGGGGCAGGCTCGCCCATCAGGGTGAAGCCGGTGCCGGGGTTGTCCTGGTGGCCGGTCATGCCGGTGATGCGGTTATCCAGCACACAGGGGATCATGCGGCCGTTGTTGTAGATGATCTCGGCGGCGCCGGTCATGCCGCTGTGGAAAAACGTGGAGTCACCCATGACGCCGAACACCACCTTACCGGTGACGCCCTCGCGCTGGAAGGATTTGGCTATGCCCATGCCTACAGTGAAGCCGCCGCCCATGCAGAGGCAGGCGTCCATGCAGTTCAGGGGCGCGGCGCTGCCCAAGGTGTAGCAGCCGATGTCGCCGGTGACCACGTAGTTCTTGTTCTTGGACAGGGTGTAAAAGAAGCCGCGGTGAGGACAGCCGGGGCACAGCGCGGGGGGACGCTTGGCGGCCTGGACCTCGGTGATGACCTGATAGCTGGGCTTCACGCCCAGCACCCGCTCACGCACCAGCTCAGTGTTCAGCTCGTACATGTTGCCGGTGAGCTCCTTGCCCACGCAGTCGATGCCGGCGGCCTTGATCTGCTCCTCCATGAAGGGCTCCAGCTCCTCGATGACGTACAGCTTCTCCACTTTTTTGGCGAAGTCGCGGATCAGGTCCATGGGCAGGGGGAAGGTCAGGCCCAGCTTCAGGAAGGATGTGCCCTCGGGGAATACCTCCTTGGCGTACTGATAGCTGATGGAAGCGGTGATGACGCCCACCTTGCCGTCGCCCAGCTCCAGCTTGTTCAGACCGTTCTCCAGTGCGCGGGTGCAGCCGTACTCCGCCAGCTTGGCCAGACGCTCCTCCACAATGGGGTGGTTCATATAGGCATTGGCGGGGGTGCAGACAAACTTGCGGACGTTGCGCTGGTAGGCGGGAGCGGTATGCTCGGTGCGCTCGCCGAATTCCACCAGACCCTTGCTGTGACAGACGCGGGTAGTGGTGCGGTACAGCACAGGGGTGTCGAACTCCTCGGAGATCTCGCAGGCCAGCTTCACAAAATCCTTGCACTCCTGAGAGTCGCTGGGCTCCACCATGGCGATCTTGGCGGCCCGGGCATAGAGACGGTTATCCTGCTCGTTCTGGGAGGAGTGGCAGGAGGGGTCATCAGCGCTGACAACGATGTAAGCGCCGTTGACACCCAGGTAGCCGGCGGTGAACAGGGGGTCGGCGGCCACGTTCAAACCTACCATCTTCATGGTACAGAAGGAGCGGGAGCCGGCCATGGCTGCGCCGTAGGCTACCTCGGCGGCCACCTTTTCGTTGGGGGCCCACTCACAGTACACATCCTTGCCGTACTGGGGCAGGTTCTCCAGGATCTCCGTGCTGGGAGTCCCGGGGTACGCGGAACAGACCTTGATACCGGCCTCGTAGACGCCGCGGGCGGTGGCCTCATTGCCGGACATCAGATGTTTCATAGCTTTTTCCACCTTTCTATATATCCTATTTAATATTGACCGGCTTCCTGCTGGCCGCGGAGCACCCGCAGGGCACCCTCCGCCAGCGAGCGCATCTCCTCCTCGCCGGGGAGGCGGAGTACGGGGGCCAGCCTGCCCACGTAGGCGGTGATGTCGTCGCAGAAGGACTGCTCATACGCCATGCCGCCGGTGTAGACGATGGCATCCACGTTGAAGTGCAGCACGGCGGCCATGGTGCCGATATCCTTGGCCAGCTGATATACCAGAGCCTCATAGGCTGCGGCGGCCTGCTGGTCGCCCTCCGCCATTCTGGCGCAGACCACGCGGAAGTCCGTGGTGCCCAGGTAGGAGAACATGCCGGCGCGGCGGCCCAGCGTCTTTTTCACCTCGGCACGGGTCTTGCCGCTGAAGCAGTAGTCGATGAGCTGGTTCACCGGCAGGCCGCCGCCGCGGTCCATACCCATGGCGCCTTCGTCCTTGACGTTGCACACGTCCACCACGCGGCCGTGCTGGTGGGCGCCCACGCTGACGCCGCCGCCCAGATGGCAAACGATGAGGTTTACCTCCTCATAGGTACGGCCCAGCTGCTGCGCGGCCTTGCGGCCGATAGACTTATGGTTCAGCGCGTGGAACAGGCACCTGCGGCGGAACTCGGCAAAGCCGGTGTAGTGGGCCACCTCGGTCATCTCATCCACGCAGACGGGGTCCACGAAGAAGGCGGGGATGCCCACGGTGTCGCCCAGCTGCTTGGCCAGGTACGCACCCAGGTTGGAGGGGTGCTCGCCGTAGGGGGCGGCCTCCACGTCGCGCATGACGCGGTCGTTGACGGCGTAGGTGCCGGAGGGGATGGCGCGGTACAGGCCGCCGCGGCCGCACACGGCATCGAAGTCCGACAGCCGGTAGCCGGCTCTGGTAATGGCGCTGAGAATGGCCTCGCGGCGGTAGTCCGCCTGGTCGATGACCCGCTCGAACCGGTCCAGCTCCTCCGCGGAGTGGTCGATGGTCAGCTTGTAGAGCTGCTCCTCGTCCTGGAACACCGCGATCTTGGTGGAGGTGGCGCCGGGGTTGATGACTAAGATCTTCATCGGAACCCTCCTTATATAGGTCATGTGATTTGTGGCCAGTGAATATTTCACCGAATAATTTAATGAACCATTCACATTATGGCACTGTCAATGGCGGAAGTCAACAGCGATTTGAATATTTTCGGAAACTCGTCATATCGCACAAAAAAGCGCCGCGGTCACTGTGAAAAACAGCATCCGCAGCGGGGGAACGGCTTTTGCGGCTCTGCGGTGGTGGGGGGGACGCGGTCTATGCAACAACCGCAAACAAAGGGCATACCGAAATCGTATTTATGTGGAAAATGGAAAATTTCTGCTTTTCAACAGAAGAAAACTATGGTATACTTTCCCCATTATTTTATAGGCGATACAATAGCGATACCGTTAATTCTGGAGAAGCAGGGAGTGAGGAAAATTGAGTGAGTTGCTGAGAATGGAGCATATCAGCAAACGGTTTGGCAGCTTCTACGCCAACAAAGACATCAGCCTGACCGTCAATTGCGGCGAGGTGCTGACGCTGCTGGGCGAAAACGGCGCGGGCAAGTCTACGCTGATGAATATCCTGATCGGTCTGTACCAGCCCACAGAGGGCAAGATCTTTCTGGAGGGGAAGGAGGTCCGCATCGAGTCCCCCAGCCAGGCGGTGAAGCTGGGCATCGGCATGGTACACCAGCACTTCATGCTGGTGGAAGCGATGACGGTGTTCGACAACATTATCCTGGGTGACAAGCACGCCAAGGGGCTGTTTATCGATCGGGCCGCCCGCCGCAAGGAGATCGAGGAGCTGTCCGCCAGATACGGTCTGGACGTACAGTTGGATCGGCTCATCACGGAGATCTCCGTGGGCGAGCAGCAGCGCACCGAGATCCTGAAGGCACTGTATCACGGCGCGGAACTGCTGATTTTGGACGAGCCGTCCGCCGCTCTGACGGATATCGAGGTGGAGGGCCTGTTCGCCATCATGCGCAAGCTGGTGTCCGAGGGCAAGAGCATCATCTTTATCAGCCACAAGATGCGCGAGGTCATGCACATCTCCGACCGCATCACCGTGCTGCGGCTGGGTGAGGTGGTAGGCACCGTCAACTGTGCCGACACCGACAGCAAGAAGCTGGCCAGCATGATGATCGGCCGCGAACTGGTCGCCTCCCAGTACGAGAAGAAGGACTGCTCCGGCGCGGAGATCGCGGTGGAGCTGTCCCATGTGGATTATCATAAGGAGTCCAAGCATAACGGACTGAACGATATGTCCCTGACGGTGCACCGCGGCGAGATCGTGGGTATCGCCGGTGTGGACGGCAACGGACAGACCCAGCTGGCCCAGCTTATCACCGGCGTCATCTCCCCCGACAGCGGCACACTGTCCTTGTCCGGTCAGCGGCTGGCTATCTTTGACCCCCATGGCTTCATTGAGGACGGCGTTTCCCACGTGCCGGAGGACCGCAACCTGCAGGGCCTCATCGGCGACATGTCCATCGCGGAGAATCTGGTGCTGAAAAGCAGCGGCACCGCCGCCTTCAGCAGCGGCGGAGGACTGCTCCTGAAGAAGAAGGCTATCGCCGGCTACGCAGAGGAGATGGCGGAGAAGTATGATATCCGCTGCACCTCGGTGGAGCAGGACGTGCGCAGCCTGTCCGGCGGCAACCAGCAGAAGGTCATTCTGGCCCGCGAGCTTGAGTCCGATCCCGTGCTGCTGGTGGCCACCCATCCCACCCGTGGCCTGGACATCGGCGCGGCCAGCTTCATCCACGACCAGATGATCGCGGCCCGTGACCGCGGCGTGGGTATCCTGCTCATCAGCGCCGACTTCGACGAGATCCTGGAGATGTCCGACCGTATCCTGGTGTGCTTCGAGGGGCAGATCATGGGCGAGTATTCCGGCAAGAATCCTCCCATCGAGGAGATCAGCCTTGCCATGACCGGTAAGTAAGGGGGGATACATACATGGAAAAGTTGAAACGCTCTCTCGGCAGCTTCGCGGTCCCGCTGCTGTCCATCCTGCTGGCCTTTCTCATCGGCGGTATCATCATGGCGGCGCTGGGCGCCGACCCGTTCGCGGCGGTGAAATTCCTGTTTCAGGGCGCCTTCGGCTCCCGCGCCAACATCGGCACCACGCTGAACAAAGCTACGCCCCTGATGTTCACCGCGCTGTGCGCCTGCTTCGCCTACAAGTGCGGCGTGTTCAATCTGGGCGGCGAGGGCCAGTTCCTGATGGGCTCCATCGCCGCATTCCTGACGGCCTATTTCAGCGGCCTCACCGGCTTTGCGGGAATCCTGCTGGCACTGCTGGCCGGTACGCTGGCCGGCGGCATCTGGGGCCTCATCCCCGGCGTGCTGAAGATCACCCGCGGCCAGAACGAGATGATCATCTCCATTATGCTGAACTATGTGGCCACGCTGTTCATGGGCGTGCTCTATACCAGCTGGATCCGGGATGAGAACATTCCCCAGACCCCTGCCGTTTCCAAGCTGGTGCAGCTGCCCCGCGTGATATCCGGCATGCGCTTCACCTGGGGCTTCGTGCTGGCGCTGGTGGTGGGCCTCGTGATGTACTACGTGCTGTTCTGGACCAGCGGCGGCTTCAAGCTGCGGGCGGTGGGCTATAACATGACAGCCAGCCGCTTTAACGGCATCCCTGTCAAGCGCTACATCCTGACCAGCTTCATCATCTCCGGCGCTATCGCCGGTCTGGGCGGCGGCGCGGAGCTGCTGGGCACCCAGTTCCGTCTCATCAACGGCTTTGGCGCGGGCTACGGCTTCGATGGCGTGGCCATGGCGCTGATCGGTCAGCTGCACCCCATCGCAACGGTGATCGTGGCGCTGTTCTTCGCGGCGCTGCGTGTGGGCTCCACCACCATGCAGGCCGCTACCGGCGTCCCCACCAGTGTGTCGGATATCATCCAGGCGCTGGTGATCGTGTTTTCCGTGGCCGGTATGGCCCTGACGAAGCTGCCGGAGTTCGAGTCCTGGAAGAGCCGGCTGTTTTCCGGAAAGAGAAAGGCGGGTGACAAGTAATGGATTGGATCTCCAGTTTGCTTCTGGCCACCGTTCGCCTGGCCATCCCTCTGCTGCTGATCTCCCTGGCCGAGCTGTACGGGCAGCGGGCCGGTATGGTCAACATTGGTCTGGAGGGCCTGGCCGCCATCGGCGCGCTGGTGGGCTTCCTGGCCTGCTACATCACCGGCTCCAATTGGCTGGGCCTGCTGTGCGGCGCGCTGGCCGGTCTGCTGGTCAACATGATCTACGCATTTTCCACGGTGACACTGTGTGCCGACCATACGGTGTACGGCATGGCCATCAACATCTTCGCGCCGGCGCTGGCATCCTTCATCTACCGCGTGTATTTCGGCACCGGCTCCGACCTGAAGCAGATCGTCACCATGCCCAGCGTTGCCATCCCCGGGCTGAAGGATATCCCCGTCATCGGGCCCCTGCTGTTTGACCAGAGCCCCATGGTGTACCTCGCCATTTTGCTGGTGGTGTTCACGTCTGTGTTTTTCAACCGCACCCGTGCGGGCCTGAGCTACAAGGCGGTAGGTGAGCATCCCCAGGCTGCCGCCACGCTGGGCATCAACGTCATCGGCGTGAAGTATATCGCCTGCGCCATCTGCGGCGCGCTGGCCGGTATGGGCGGCGCGTACCTGACCACCTGCTACTCCAGCACCTACACCGACGGCATCGTGGCCGGCCGCGGCTTTATCGCCCTGGCTGCTGTCATCTTCGGCCGCTGGAGCGCCGGCGGCGTGCTGCTGGCCTGCCTGTTCTTCGGCTTCTGCGACGCGCTGCAGATCCGACTCCAGGTGTCCGGCATCGGCATCCCCTATCAGTTCTTCCAGATGATCCCCTATGTGGCCACCGTCATCGTGCTGAGTGCCATCGGCACCCGCCAGAGCGGCCCCAAGGCCAACGGTCAGGCCTACCGCAAGGAACAGCGGTAATGCGGTAATAACGCGGAAGCGCGTTGTTATAAAAGATTTTATTTAGGAGGAAAAAAGAATGAAGAAGTTTCTTGCGCTGATGCTGGCGCTGGTCATGGCTCTGAGCCTGGTGGCCTGCGGCAGCAAGCCCGCCGGTGGCGACAGCAATACCGGTGACAGCAACGATGACGCCAACACCGATGGCGACAAGGTCTACAAGGTCGCTATGATCTGCGACTCCAGCATCAACGACGGCGGTTGGGGCGCTGCCTGCTACAACGCCATGGTCGCTGCCTGCGACAAGCAGGGCTGGCAGTACGAGGTCACCGACTCTATTTCTCAGGATCAGTACTACGATTCCATCACCGCCTACTGCGCTCTGGGCTATGACATGATTTACGCTCCCGGCAACCAGTACACCGATGCCGTGCTGCAGGCTGCTGAGGAGTATCCTGACATCGCCTTCGCCCTGCTGAACGGCGCGGAGAAGACCCCCGGCGAGGCTGTCAACGGCAACATCAGCTCCCTGCTGCCCAACGCCCAGCAGATCGGCTGGATCGCCGGTGCGCTGGCCGGTCTGATGACCGAGAGCGGCAAGCTGGGCTTCATCGGCGGTATGGAGCTGGATACCACCAAGGGTAAGATCGCCGGCTTTGAGGAGGCCGCCAAGTATGTGGCCGAGCAGGAGGGCAAGACGGTCGAGCTGCTGAATGTCCCCTACGCCAACTCCTTCTCTGATGCCCCCAAGGGTAAGGAATTTGCCACCGAGCTGATCAGCCAGGGTGCTGACGTGTTCTTCGGCGACGCCTCCGCCGTTGACTCCGGCGCCCGCGAGGCCATCGATGCCGCCAACGCCGCTGCCGGTTCCGTGAAGATCTACGACATCGGCCAGCCCGCCGACATCCTGGGCCAGAATGAGTGCATCATCTGCTCCCAGGTCACCGATAACTCCGCCATGATCGTCGCCTCCATGCAGGCTGTCGAGGCCGGTACCTTCGGCGGCAACACCGTCTACGGTACACTGGAGAACGGCACCCTGTCCGCCGGTAAGATCAGCGATCTGGTTCCCGCCGATGTGCAGGAGAAGTACAACGCCTACCTGCAGCAGATGGTGGACGGAACCTTCATGAAGTGATCGAGCCATCCGCAGCATAAAAATACCCCCGCGCACACCGGTGCGCGGGGGTATTTTGTTTGTTGCGCGGGAACCCTTACTCCGGCTGCTTCCAGCCGTCCAACAGCGCCTGGGCCATCCGGCAGCCGCGGGTCACCGGATCGAAGCTCTGCTCGTCGATACGCCACTCAAACAGCATGCCGCGGTGCATCACCACCAGGTCGGCCACCAGCTCGCTGGGGTCGTGGTGAGGGGCGATGCTGCCCTCCTGCTGGCAGGCGGCGATCAGCTCCCGCAGCACGCGGAAGTAGACACGGCTCTCGTTGTCCTGAAGGATGGCCTGCTCCGGATATTTCAGGCCGTGGATGAAGCTGCGGTACAGGGCGGGGTCTTTGGAACTGATGTCCAGCGACTTGCCCACAAAGTCCAGCAGCTTGCTGCGGGCGGAGGAGGCGTTGTCGGCCAGGTACGACTGCTCCAGCAGCTGGTACTGGGCGTCCACGTTGCTGGTGACCTGGATGATAAGCTCATCCTTGCTCTTGAAGTAGTGATAGATATTGCCCACGGAGCAGCCGGCGGCCTGCGCGATCTGCTCCACGGCCACATTTTCAAAGCCGTCCCTGTCAAACAGGTCCAGCGCCACGTTCTGGATGCGGGAGCGCATCTCCAGTGCCTGCCGTTTGCGGGCGGTCAGCGGTTTTTCCATACGTTCTCCTTTGGCAATTTTTTGTTATCATACCAGCTTTTTTATCTCAGGTCAAGGCGGCAGGAGGGGACAGATGTCGACAAAGATCGTTAAAGAAAAGATTTTCAAAAAAACGAAAAAGAGGGGTTGACATTTGGGGGGGACATGACTATAATAACACTTGTTCGTGACGCGCGAGTGGTGGAATTGGCAGACTCGCTAGATTCAGGTTCTAGTGTGCATTACGCACGTGCGGGTTCAAGTCCCGCCTCGCGCACCATGGCGAGTGTTCTTACAGCATTTGAAAAGCTGTAAGAACACTCGCTTTTTATACAGCGAGT
>ERZ1673734.548-NODE-548-length-30985-cov-8.916101_pt1 | contig 30985 bp, 44 predicted proteins | sample MGYA00580199_ERZ1673734 | MGnify/ENA primary metagenome ERZ1673734 (study PRJEB41218, sample SAMN15661742) | gut metagenome | host: Homo sapiens | place: Canada: London | collected 2015-08-20/2019-03-30 | study: EMG produced TPA metagenomics assembly of...
GGGTTACGGAAAGCTACGCGGCTCCGATGATGAGTCTTTCCCATGCCCGCTGCAGACTTCTCAGCACGGACAAATCGGGGCGGAGATAGTAGCGGGCGGTTGTCTTGATGTCGCTGTGACCGAGTTGTCGTGCGACCACTGAGATATCGGCTCCCGCAGCGATTGCCAGAGTGCCGAAGGTGTGCCTGAGGTTCCTCGGCGGCACGCAGGGGAGTTTCATGCGTTGGCACCATGACGTGTAATGAGCTGCCACCTGGTTGGCGTTCAGATCGCCGACCAGCCTGCCGGTTCTGCCGTGGCGCAATTGCGCGAGCCGTTTGACTGCGAACCGTGGTAGTGCGACCGTCCGTCGGCTCTGGTCGGTCTTCGGGTCGGTGACCGTTTCATGTCCAGCGACCCATTGCACTGACCTTTTGACGGTCACGGTTCCCCGGCGTAAATCCAAGTCGGCCCATTCAATGCCGACGGACTCGCATCGGCGCAGTCCCGCGCAGACGGAGACCAATAACCAGGCTTCCAACGCGTGACCGTAGAAGCCTTTGAGCAGCCGTCTTACCTGTCTGGCGTCGAGCACGCGCGGCTCATACCGCCGCAGGTGCGGCAGTCTGATTTCACGACGTGTCACGTCATTGTCGGTGACTCCCTTGCGATAGGCGAGTCGGAGTATCGCCCGCAGCACGGCCCACGCCTTGCGTGCGGCGCCGGCCTGATTGAACGAGCCGAGCCACTCCTCGATGTCGTTCGCGGTGATCGACTCCATGTCGACGTCAGCCCATTTCGGCTGGATGTGGCAGCGGTAGGCCGACTCGTAGCCCACCCTCGTGCACTCGCGGAGCTTCCCGCAGGAGGGCCACCAGACCTCATTCACAAACGTTCCCAACAACATTTCAACCTCCAAAATACCACACGTGGTTATCGCGGCTTCCAACGGTAGCCACGTGTGGGATTTTCCTTTCGGAAGGATTCCCAATGAGCCAGGAAACCATCGTCGCAATCGTTATCGCCATCATCGGCAGCGGAGGCAGCGGCGTGTTCGTCACCTGGATTCTGAGCAAGGTCGACCAACGTCACGATCCACTGCATGAGGGCGTCAGGGAACTGTTGTTCTGCAAACTCGAGGCTCTGTACCGTCAGATGGTCGATGCAGGTGGTGTTGCGAGCATTCCGTTGAAGCAAAGCGCGGAACGAATATATGCCGCTTACCACGGTCTGGGCGGCAATGGAACCGGAACCTCGATGATCCAAGACATACGTGACGCGCATATCGAGAACACAGATTGAAAGATTCAAAAGATTTCCACACCGTCCGTACAAGGCAGACGGTACGGACAAAGGAAAGGAGAGGAATTGAACATCCTCAACAAAGGCAAGCCGAAACACAAGCACATGAATCCACGCCGACAATGGCGCAAGCTACTGACCGCGCTCACGGTCGCCATCTCCATGGCTGTCGCGCCGGCCGCGATGGCCGACATGAACGGATACGACATCTCGAACTGGCAGTGCGGCATCGACACCGCGACCGTGCCGGCAGATTTCGTCATCGTCGGCACCACATGGGGGTCCGGCGGCGTATACGGCGGCTGCCTGTCCAACGGCGTCAACACCGACGCGAACCGTCAGCTCGCCGGAGCCATCAACAGCGGCAAGGAGACCGGCGTCTACCATTACGCTCGCGGCGGCAACCCCGAGACCGAAGCCCGGTTCTTCGTCGACAATGTGCGCGGATACGTGCACAAGAGCGTCCTGATCCTCGACTGGGAGGCGCAGGACAACGCCGCCTGGGGCGACAAGCAGTGGCCACGCAGGTGGGCGCGCGAGGTCAAGCGACTGACGGGCGTGAACCCCATCATCTACACGATGGACTCCGGCTACTGGCAGGTCGCCGGCATGGAGACCGAGCTGAACTGCGGCATCTGGATCGCCCAGTACGCCACGAACATGGTCACCGGCTATCAGACCGCCCCGTGGAACATCGGAGCGCGCGGCGAGGTCATGCGCCAGTACACGTCCAACGGCAGTCTCAGCGGCTGGTCCGGACGACTCGACCTGAACAAGTTCCGTGGCGACCGCGCGGCATGGCGCAAGTACGCGAACCCCGACGACAAGGGCGCGGCGAATCTGCCGAGCGTCAAGCCGAAGCCCCAGCCAACGACCGCTCCGACGGTCGACCTGAACGCCTTGGCCACGCGCACCATCCGCGGCGACTTCGGCAACGATCCGGCCCGCAGGCAGGCGTTGGGTGGCAATTACGCGGCGGTCATGCAGATCGTCAACAGTCGCCTCGGCGGAGGTTCCGGCGGAACGGCCGCCACAGGTTCGCGTAGCGTCGTGGTCCGTTCCGGCGACACCATGAGTGCGATCGCCGCGAGGACCGGACTCCAGCCGGTGTCCGCCTGGCGTGTACCGAGCGGTGACGTCAATCGGATCTATCCGGGGCAGACCGTCACCTATGGCGGCGCGTCCGCGTCCACCGCTTCGAGCGTGGTCGGAGGCCATGTGGTCCGTTCCGGCGAAAGCCTGTGGAGCATCTACGGCTCCGGCTGGCAGTCGGCTGCCGCACGCAATGGCATCCGCAGCCCATACGTTATCTATCCCGGACAGTACCTGCGCTGAAACTCCCGTTTCCACGACTTTAAGCGTTGTGGAGACGGTTGCCGCAATGTTTAAGGAGGTGAAAAATGGATGAATCCAATAGCCCGCAATCCGATTACCTGCTGCCGGGCAGGGTATACGACATACTCAAGTGGTTCGCGTTGATCGCTTTGCCGGCCGTCGCATGGCTCGTCGGAGCGGTCGGCCCGCAATGGGGACTGCCACACTGCGGCGAACTCGTTACGACCATCAACGCGATCGGTTTGTTCGTCGGCGCTCTAATCGGCGTGAGCCAGCTCACGTTTGTCAAGGCCGACGAGGACGGCCAGTGATTAATTTTCTGACGTGAGACTCGAACTCGCCCCTCTCTCAGCTTCTATGCTGGGGGAGGGGCCTTTTTCATTTTCCGATGGAAGGCTGCGCGGTTCGACCACATCGACACGATATCGACACGATGACAGTTGCGAACAGTTAATTTCAACAAAGCGAACCACTGCGTATCGTATTGTCACGAACGTTGGAATTTCAACGTTCTTGACAATGCTCACACCCGGCTACGCTCAGTCATGCCATGCCCGAATAGAGCAGAATGTCGCGGATGCGGTCGAGCAGTTCCTCGAAATAGTCGTCTCCGAAAGGCCTGCCGTTCTTGAGCATGTCGTCGTTGAGGGCGAACCCCTTGACGATGTATTCGCGTAGGATGCCGGTGGCCCATTGGCGGAATTGCGTGGCCTGTCTGCTGTTGACGCGGTATCCGACGGCGATGATCGCGTCGAGATTGTAGAAGTTGGTGGGCTTCTTATTAAATTCAGAAATCCTGAATTTAATAAGACAGGACGATTCGTCCAGTTCCCCCGATTCGAATATGTTCTTCAGATGCATGCTGATGTTCGACGTGGTCGTGTCGAACAGTTCGGCCATTTTCTGCTGTGTGAGCCAGAACGTCTCCCGCCAGTACGTGACTTCGACCGGCACGTTGCGCCCGTCCTCCTGGTAGAGGATTATCCGGCCTTCCTGCGGCTCGTCCGCCATGCTTGTCTCCTTCCGATTCCACGATCATTTTGTTGACGTCAACAAAATGGTCTGTTGCTAATGTTTCCAACGGTTTTGAACTATCATCTTGTTTGGATTGTCGTTCACTGCTTGGCGGTCTTCACCACTGTGGTGGTGCCCATCGCGGTGGTCTCCCAGCTGACGCCGTCCGCCTTGGTGTAGGTGAAGTCCTTGGTGGCGTCCTGCGAGCCGAGCAGGGACGCCTGCATCGCATGCTTGGCAAAGCAGAAGGAACTCCGATAGCTTAATCGGTGCTTTTCTGCCCTTTTCAATATCGCTGATTCTGACATGACTGACGGCGTTGTTCATCATCTCAGAGATGGTCCGATATGAATATCCAGAATCGGCAATGATTTTCGCAGCTGCCTGCTGTGAGGCGTAATCAAACGCCGTCCATTCGTACTTCGTAGCCATGTGCGCAACGTTAGCACATGTCGACACGCCGCACTTGCGTAAGTTATAAGCACGAGCTAATATCAGTCTCATCAAGTAAGAACATGCTTACAGATGGAGGTGAAAACAGATGACGATCGACAAGAAAGTTGACTGCATCAAGCTTGCAAAAGCGGTTGTTAGACAGACCAGGAATGACGTTTTGATTAGCAAAACACAGATGACTGATATTGCCGTCCGCTGCAATCGAAATCGGACAACTGTCAGCAGGGCTCTTGATGCGGAGGACATGACGTTGAGCATGTGGTTTGCCTCGGTCTCCGAGAGTGAGATTGATCCACTGCAGCTCATCAACGAAAAGATTCAAGAGCAGTCGGCGCTCGCCGATGCGCTGGAAAACGCGACAGCCAACAATGCCAACAGCAAGGAGGAGAACTGAAATGAACACGTCGTTCGATATCACCGACATCGACTGCGCGCCCAAAGAACTCGAGGACGCTCTGGGCGTGAGCGGGAGAACGCTCTTCGATCCCAGTGAGCATCCGATCCATGTGGACATATGGGACGGCAAGGCATACGTGACCTTGGCTGAAATGATCGAGCTCGAAGGCGACGCACTGCGCCACTTCCTGGCTATCGTCTTTCCGGCATCGCCATCGGCAGGCCCATACGTTCCGTCGCCTGCGGGGAATCGAGCCAACTGATGATGACATTATCCGCTCGCCCAAGAACGGCGGCGACGAACTCGAACTTGCGCGACGACCCCTTTGCCATGTCGCCCAACACAACCGGTTCGCACCCATCGGCCTCCAAGCGCACGTCATACGCGTCGAACGTGTTGCGGTTCCTGATCACGAACATGACGTTGTTCGGGCTCGGACTTGGATGTTCGATGATCCAGTCCGGAACAGACACCTTGCGTTCCAATAGATTGACCTGCCTATGCAGCGAATCCGAAGAGTCCCGCATGGCGTCCAGTTGCTCCGAGAACAGCGAGAGACGTCTTTCGAACCTTTCCGTATCGGTCTTCCCGCTATTCGTGGCCCTTCTCCCGGTGATGACCCAACCGGCGACGGATACGCCGATAGTCACCGCCCATCCAGCGATGGTCACCCATAACCCATTCATCGATTCTTCTCCTGTCTGGTCCGCGTGGCGACCGGTACTCGCCGTGCTGCTTGCAACCAGTGTAGGGGAATCGTCGGGCGGCCGCTTCTCCGTCGCCCGGCATTACACACGCAAAGGAGGCGCGTGATGGAAGACGATACGACGTTCGCTGCGCTCGCTGAGGTCCTGAAACCGATGAACACGACGAAGGACATCGCGGACCGTCGCGGCATCAAGGAGGGCACCTTGGCGTACTGGCGTGGTGCGGGAATCGGCCCGAAGTTCGTGAAGGTCGGACGGACCGTCATGTATCCGAAGGAGCCGATGATCGCCTACTTCAAGGAACACCTCTACCAGAGCACATGTGAATACGAGGGAAAGGAGTCGGCATGAAAACGATTCGCAAGGCCTGCGTGCAGGCAGTGTTCGACGAGTTCGAAACCCAGGGCGAAATAGTCCACCCATTCCAGGACGGGGATGCGGAGGCCATGCGGCCGCTCGGCCACATCGTCGGCTACGTCGACCTTGACGTCACCGGAATCGTGGACCTCATCATCGACACAATCACCAAGGAGCTGTGATGACACTCAGGAGAATCGACGCGGAAACGCTGCCGACGCCACCCGCACCGCCGAGGGCGAGCGTCGTCATGCTCGGCATGAGCGGATACGCGGTCCGCATCAGTCCGAAAGGTGGGGCCCAGCTCGTGGAACTCCTGCCCGACGGAGTCTGCACGCTCGCGTCCATGACCGCGGGCGAGCTTGAGACATTCGACTACCAGCTCCACAACGAGACGGGAGGCACCAGATGACGTAAATCATCTCGATCATCTGCAACATCATCACCATCGTATGCGACAAGACAAAGGAAGAAAAATGACCGACAACGATTTTCGCATCGAGGAACGGGAGGCGAAACGGCCGAATTATCCGCTGCGCAGGATCAAGTTCCTGCTCGCGGTCGTCGGCCTCGTCGCCAGCGTGACGCTCATACTCACCTGGCATGGCGGGAGCCTTGCGGGCGCGCTTGTGGTGGAGGGCGTGTATCTCGTCACCGCGTTGTGGCTGGTGGTACGGTTCGCGCCGAAATACGACGGAAAGGACGACGATCATGCCTAGCGGAGCCAACAGCCTCCAACTCCACACGAAGTATGCTCCGGTCAACCGCGGCAGCATCCGCTACGGCGCATCCCGAAGCCACGGCCATCACACTTCGCCGAAGACATGGAGCCAGGAGACCGGCATCGACCTCGACAGGCTCCTCCAAGACGAACACGCGTTCATTAGCCAAATGCGCGTCGGCAAAACCAGCCACACCGTGAAAAGCAGGGAACAGCGAGTGTACGAGACCCTCGTCGACCTCTACGTGGACGGCATGACGCCAAGCACCGGAAATGCCGCGCGCCGACTCCACATGAGCCGGACCACAGTCCAGAAAACCGCTGAAAAACTCAGGACGCAAGACTTGCTCGTCAACGCGGGAACCAGACGCGGCGGTTTCCTCACCACTGGCAAAACACCGGATTGGAGCGAACTGGATTGAGTTTCGAAACATTGAGTTTGCCGGAATGGCCCATGGTATGCGAGCTCACCGTGCCTGGCGACCCGCAGTCGAAAGGTCGTCCACGCGTCTACCAGGGACACGGCATCACCCCGGCGAAAACCCGGGAGGCCGAAAACCGCGTGTACACGGAATGGCGCAACCAGTATCCCCGCCTGCCACCCTACGAAGGGCCAGTCTGCCTGACGCTCACGTTCTGGACGGCAACACGGCGCGGACGTGACTGGGACAATCTGGCGAAACTGTTCACCGACGCGTTGAACGGCGTCGCCTACCGGGACGACCGGCAGATCATCGAAGCCAGCGTGCACGTGCACCGTCCCGACAAGTATGTGCTTGGCGCGCACGGTAGGCCACGCAAACGGAAAAGCGGCGACCCGCTCACATGGCACGGCCAGCCATACACGCCATGCACGAGGGCCAGCATCTACTTCAAACAGGAATACATGCCCAGATAGGAGAAAACACCATGAAAAACACCAGTGAATACGTTGTACAGACCCTCATCGACGACGAGGACATGAGTGCCGACCTCGCGAGCCTCTACCCGGCGGCCAGCAAAATCGGCGACGCAGCCGCGGCATTCATCGACAAAGCGGACCAGACCATCGAAAAGAAGGGTCTGATGGGCACGCCTGCCGGAACTGTCGCGAAATGCATCGACATTTGCCAGAACGTCGTCAAGGAAGGCGCGGCCATCAGCCGGCTCCTACGCAATCCAAGGACCTGCGACACCGCGATCATCAGCCGACGGCACGAGGAAACGAATCGCACCACCGAAGACGACGGCATGACGCAATCGACAGTGGAGGACGTGGAATGAGCAAGCAGAGGGGACACATGCCGTACTGCCGCACGTGCGGACCATTGGGGCCGGCCATGCGAACCACGCCCGCGTTCGACGTCGTGGAAACGCACCGACGCTCCTATCCGCACCACCAGACCAGCGTCATCCCCACCAAAACCAGCATTATCGTGAAAGGAACAAGCAAATGAGCGCGCAGAACCTCGAAACATTGGCCAAACGGTACGTGGAACTGAAAAGCCGCATCGCCGACCTGCAGGAAGAAGCCGACGGATTGAAAGCCGAACTCATGGAGAACCGCGAGCCCGGCGAATACGCGGCCGGACCATTGACCGTGAAAATCAAGAAAGGCAAACGCAACCTCGACGCCAGCGCATTCGAAAAACACTTCCCCATCCAACAGTACGCGGACTGCTACCAGATCAAACCAAAAGCATTGTCCGCGATCATCAAACAGGTCGGCGAAAACGCTTTGCAGGATTGCGTGAAAGTCGGCGCGGCAAGCCTGGTGGTCGAATAATGCGCATCCCGGTCAGCCGCGCGCTCAGCAGGACGCTCAACCATTACGACAAAGCACCAGGATTCCTCGACGACGCCTACATCATCGACGTGCAAGAGACGGGGAGCCTAGCGGCGTCCTCCGGGCCCGCCTCGACGAAGAATACGGGGAGGACATGAAATGAGCTCACAACTCGACCTTGAAGCCGTCATGGCCGCAAACCAGACCGCACCAGGAAAGATGCCAGCGCCCACGGCGGAGTCGGAAGAGTGGACGGAAATCCGCGGCATCATCGAAGACCACATCACCAACCAGCCGAGAAGCCTGCAAAAGGAGATCGGACCATCGGAGCTCGGCACCGACTGCCTCCACTGCCTCGCCGCCCGACTCGCAGGATGGGACAAACGCCAGTCGGCCGCATGGCTGCCATTCATCGGCACATGCGTCCACGAACGATTCGAACACCTGTTCAACAACCGCAAGGACGAATTCACCGTCCCGAACGACGATGGGGGAGAACCGTGGGCCGTGAAACGCTTCGAGGCCGAAAGACACGTCGACGTTGGCGCAATCCACGGACTGCACGGCATGAGCCGAGTCCACGGAAGCATCGACCTGTACGACGCGGAAACCGGCATGACCATCGACTGGAAAATCACCGGCACGACCACGCTACGCAACGTCAAAGCCAACGGGCCAAGCCAACAATACCGCGTCCAAGCCAGCCTATACGGCATCGGATTGGAAAACGACGGCGAACCCTGCGAAAAGAACGCGATCTACTTCCTGCCCAGGAACAGCGTCAGCCTCAACGACGCGCTCCCAATCGAAATGGACTTCGACCCCAAACCCGGCAAGTGGGCGCTCGGCCGAGCGCAACTCATGGCCAACCTCCTCGACCTCATCGAGGAATCGGACGGCACCGACATGCGCGACGCATGGATCCACGCGCTACCCACCAGCCCGACCCACTGCTTCCAATGCGGCACATGGCCGGACGACCAGTTGGGCGACCTCGCCCAACTGAACCAAGACCAATATCCGGCACTGCCGGACAAATGGCGGCAGGCCACAAGCCTGCTGGAATCCACCTACAACAACACAACAGAACAGAAAGAAGAATAAACAATGTACGGAAACAACTACGGCGGCGGATTCAGCCAACAGGGCGGCGCGGGATACCATCCGCAGCAGACGCAGCAGCAGGCCACGGAGTCGTTGAGTCTGGACGACGTGATGCAGGGAGGCGCGCCCAGCGCGTTCAGCAAGGACGATCCGATCGGCACTTCCGTCGAAGGCGAGATCGTGGAGATCCGCGCGGAGCAGCAGACCGACTTCACCACCGGCGAACCACTGTATTATCCGAACGGCAAGCCGAAGCCGCAGGTCGTCATCCACCTGCAGACCACGATGACGGATCCCAACCGGATCGGCGACAGCGGCATCCGAGGCGTGTACGTGAAGGGCTACAACATCGGCCAGCTGCGTCTCGCATGCCGTCAGGCCGGAGTCGGAGACCATCCGAACGTCGGCGACCGTCTGAAAGCCACGTTCGCCCGTACACAGCCCGCGAAGACCCGCGGATACAATGACGCGAAGATCTACGACTACGTCGTCACGCCGAAAAAGACCGCCGACCTCACCACCGCGATGAACGACCCGCAAGCAGGCATGACACAACAGCAGCCAGCCCAGCCGGTCCAGCAGGTGACGTTCAGCCAGCCGGCAGGATTGACCGCGCAGGAACGACAGCAGGTCCTCCAGTTGAAATCCTTGGGCAAGACGCCGCAGGAGATCGCCGGGCTCCTCGGCAAAACCGTTGACCAGGTGGTCAACGCTGTCGGAGCAGGCAGCGGACAAGAACCGGAATTCTGATAGTCAAAAAATGGCAAAAGCCCCCTCGCGTCCCTGTGATTGCAGTCATCTGCAAAATAAAACGTCACGGGGACGCGAGGGGGACATACGAAAGTCCACCCAAAAATGACGGAATTTCAACGATACATAAAAAAAAGAGACAAAGAGACAAAGGTTTTTATATATATGTCTTTTTTTGTTGTTTTTGGTGTGTGTTGTTACGGACGTCCGCGTCACCGTCAATCAAGGAAGTGAATAGTGAGGGATTATCGCAAATACCAGCCGATACCGGTCGACACTCTGCCAGCCCAGTTCGCCGGCATCTTCCACCTGCTCGAACTGACGTTCACACCGGCGAACGACATGACCATCGTCACGACCATCACCGGACAGAACCTCCAACTCGTCTGCCAAGGCGGCACCGAAGCCGACAATCGCAAAAAAGCACCGGTAGTCGCCGCAGGCTACCAGAAAGCCATCTGGGAACTCCGCGAAGGCCATTTACGCTACTGCCCGTCACAGGACAGGCTCTGGCGACGCGACCCCGACATGAGCGACCACGACGGCGGCCGCCTCCTGCTCAACAGCTGGCATCCGGTAAAAACCATCGAGGACGAATACCATATCGGAGCCACGGCCAACAGCAGGGAACGCAATCCGCTCTACAGTGCGGCGATCCTCCGCGAATCGAAACGCGCCCAATGGTTCGACCAGGTGGAACGCGGTGTCCGCTGCGACCCGTGCGTATGGGTGCGCCGCGACGGGAAGGTCGTCTGCCTGCAGGGCGTGCCCGACATCGCCGTCACGCAGACGTTCACTCCGGTCGGCATGGGCGTCAAGGCGTTGAAGGAGGCGGAACGCATCCTCCGATGGCTGACCGTGGATGAGAAATCCTATGCGAACCTGTGCCGCATGTTCGCCACGCCATGGCTCGAACCGTTCAAACAGTTGTCCTACGTGCTGTCCGGTCACGGCGGCGATGGCAAGACTTTGATCGCACGTCAGGCGCTGGTCGGCGTGTTGGGTGTCGGCAAGGTGTTTCCCGGTTTCAGCGTGCAGCAGTACTGCAATGGCGGCGGCTACACGTTGGGCCGCGAGTCCATGAACGACGAGATGGACGGCAAGGCCTTCGCCTTTGATGACGAGGCGTGCGCCGTGGACGAGGGCATGCTGCCTTTGTTGCGCGCGTTGTCCACCGGCTCGCAGATGAACGCGCGCGTGACCGGAGGGAAATACCGTGTGATTACGCCGAGCGCGACGATGCTGTATTTGACGAATATGCAGTTCGCCGATTCGACCGAGAATTCCGACATGCGTCGTTTCGTGAAGGTCGAATTCCATCCGTCGAAAGGCCGCTCGTATGACGAGTATCATGCGATCGAGGGTTTCTGCCGGCGTCATCCCGCCGCGTTCTTCGTCCTGTCATGCCGCCTGTGGGAGAAGTCCGACGTGCCGGAGATCGTAAATCTGAGTCCCGCGCGCAACATCAGCGACGAAATGTACTGGCTGATCAGCGAAATCGTATCCAACGAGGAACAATATGGCGCCTTGGTTGCTTCGAGGAATGATTATCGCAAGGAGTTCCATGTGGCTGTGCCGCAGTCGCTGATGGATGTGCTTGGTTTGGAGAATTCGAAAACGAAAGTGCTGCCTGGTGGCCAGTGTCGTGTGGTTCGTGTGGTCGATCGTGAGCGTTTCGACGTGTACCGGAAGGCCGCTCTCGGTACGGAAGCCGAGGAAACCGCCACGGACTGGCGGCAGACCGCATTGTCGAAACCGAACCGCGACAGCCTCATACCGCTGGATGATGTCGGCGGCTGTCATGACATGGCCGCATTGGTCGAATCCGCGTTGGACGGACAGGCGGGCTTCGCCCCATGCGAGGGCAAGGCGCGCAGGCAGGGCGGTCCCGTCGACGGGAAGGTCTCATTGTCGTGGAAACGGTTGAACCCTTCGTCCGAAAGCCATGTGGATTCGACGATCGTGACCGAATCGATGGACAGGTATGCGGTCGTCCCGCTTGGCCAGTGCTTCGTCATCGACTGCGACAAGCCGTCCGAAGCGGACGGGCCGGACGGCTGGCAGTGCCTGCAGGCGTTGACCGGCGACTACGGTTCCACCGCACTACCGGCCACGTTGATGACGAAGACGCCGCATGGCGTGCACCTGTACTATCGCATGCCCGCCGGCATGGACGTCACCCTGCTGAAGAACGCCGTGCACGAGCAGAACCTGCCCATCGACCTGCGCGTCAGCAACAAAGGCTACGTGCTTGGTCCCGGCAGCGTCGTCAACGGCAGTCGATACGAGCTGGCTGATTTTCCGGCCGATGTCGTGCCGGAGGCGAGTGAGGCAATCATGCGTATGCTCAAGGATTTCGGATATACGAATGAGCCGAAGCCGGAGGCGCCCGCTTTGAGCTTGGATGATGTCATGGCCGACAGGCCGGCCGCGTCCAATTCGCAGGGGACGCCGGATATGACGCCGGTGCCGGAAGGCCAACGCAACAGCACATTGCACGCCTGGGCGTACGGACGGTTGAAGAACCATCCGGAGAACGAACGGCAGATTCATGATGATCTGCTGCAGCGTGGTCGGGATAGTGGTCTGCCGGATGGCGAATTGGACCAGATCTGGAAATCAATCAAAAGAAGCCTCGGATAAGGAGATGAATCATGGCTACGAACGTCACTGAGAAAGACAAGCTGAAGGAAATGCTCAACTGGCTTGAGGATTGGCTGAGGGAAGTACAGCACAAGATGCAATCAAAGAATCTCACGCATCAATGGCTGTTGGAATTGAAACTTCAGCAGTACATTCTGGTCGTTTGCATCGCTCACTGCAATCAAATGATTTAAGCGAGAGGAAGAAATTGACATGACAACGAATGTCACGGAAAAGGACAAGACGTTGAACGAGATCATCGACTGGTGCGAGAACCAGCGGAGGAAAATCCTTGCCGACATTGAACCAGCGCCGGGAGAGGATGCGGAAGAAACCTATGCCGATTTGGAGTCGGTCATCCGGTCTGACAATCCGATAATCAAATATTCCAAACGACCTGCTTGATGGCAGTGAGGCTTTCGTGTATGGCGTCATAATGCAAGCTCGACTGCTTGACCATATCATCGACCACTGCCGGTCCATGCTTGGCTATTCCGGCACCATGCTTACGGAGGTGCCTAACCAAAGCGAGGATGCGGAATGAGAAGCCTCCGAAATTTTGCAAGTCTCCTCGTTGAGGTGTCCGGGCTCATCCTGGGATTCGTCATGCTGATGCTTTTCGAGACGGCTTGGAAGATCACCGACCTCATCGACTGGTGGCGGGATGAGCCGTAAACCACCATTGTGGATGCGCCGGCTCGCGCCGCCAGGCAATCCGGCGCACCTTGTGCCGGTCGTCTGTTCGTGTGGACGATGGGTCTTCAGCGAACGCGACGTGGTTTGGCAGACATGGGATGCCGGCATTATCACCGGCGATGACCTGACCACCGCGATTATCCTCGGCCGGCAGCTCATCCGGATCCGTCTCATAGCGCAGTCGGACACAATCCGATTGGAAACGGTCGCTGGACCGTTAGGTATCAGTCCGGACGGAATATACCTGGGCATGCACGACTGCGCGCTCATGCCTGTCAGTGTCAAACCCGCCGACATGGGCGGAAGGGAATTTCATTATTCGACCCTTGAGGGGTTCCCGACGATGCGTCCGGATCCCGACAATCCCGACCCGTGGGCGGGAATACCTGAAATGGAACTGATGTTCGATTCGGGATGGCCAAAATGATAAAATCGCAACATATGGGCAAAAAATGGGAAGCAACCACGACATGTAGAGTGTGCGGCGGGGAGTGCCGCATTCAAGCCACGATGTGCGACAAGTGCGAGACCGCTTTGAGGGGATGGATCCACGACTACCCCGTCTGGATTCACGCCTTGCGCGAGTTTCTGGATTCGACGGCGCATTACGGAGGTCGCCAGCCTGGACGTGTCAACCTGCCGTCCGCGCCCACGCCTATCAGACTCTCGGTCGTTGACCATCTGCAGGAGATCGAGGATGCGGTGACGTCGTTGTGGTGTCGATTGTATGCGCCGCCGGCCATGCCATGGGTCACAAGCATCGCGGTTCCGCCCATCGTTGACATGCTCAAGGCATGCTGGTCTTGCCAGCGTTTGAACCGCCTGCCGGACATTGGTTTGATTTGGCATGACTGGGAGCGGTTGGCGCGCAAGACGCTGGGCATCATCGACGTGCCGCCTGCGAAACATGGCATCGGAAGATGCCCGAACCCGCTGTGCGGCGTGGAGCTGACCGCTGAAATCGGCGCGGTAAGTGTTGACTGTCCGGTGTGCGGCAACACTTATCGCGTGGTCGACGTGCGATTGGGATTCCTGCGGGAGTGCATCGAATCAGGCAGGGCGTTCACGGCAGAGGAATGCGCCGGACTCCTGCGCGAATGCGGGTTCCAATGCAGTGTGAACACGATCTACTCGTGGCGCAAGCGCGGCAGGATCCAACCGGCCGGCAGAAACGAGAAGGGACAGCCGCTGTACCGCCTGTCCGACGTACACGCGCGCCTCGCCCGGCATGACGTGATTTGACATTTTTCAAAGTGCAAGGCAGAATTGTCAGTGGATTAAAGGGTTCAAACCGGAAAACGGTTTGAACCCTTTTCATATCCACCGATGGATTCTCCTAACTCCCTGTGTTGCAGTCCCGTCCTGTCCGAACGGCATATCGGACACGCTCCGCCCACTCCCGTCAGAGTGGGCATACCTCAATGTGGCAGGCAAGCCAATCCCGTGCTTCCGTGATGCGGTGATGCTCAAATCCGCCTGCCGGTATGCCTTCGTAGGAATCAGTGGTAGATCGTACCGGCCGCGAGTCTTTATTGGATTCTCTTCCTTGTGGCCGCGTGTGGACGCGGGTTCGAATCCCGCCGAAGGCACCCATGAAACAAATCCGGGGTAGGGGTATTCGCAGATGATGGGGAGCCCCTACAAGACACGGGAGCGTCCATATACGGGAGCCCCTATACCGGCATTCCAGCAAGCCAACAGCGAAGATAATCGTTGACAAATCCATAACACCCTAGGTTCCATACACGTGGGAGGCCACATGAGCAAGCGGCGCAACGAGCGTGTCAGCAACGGCTGGCGGCGCAGGCAGCTCAGGGCAAGAGTGCTGGCCGCATACGATGTGTGCGCCATCTGCGGCAAGCCAGTCGACAAGACATTGAAGACACCACATCCGATGAGCGCCGAAGTCGACGAACTCATACCGGTCTCACGGGGCGGCGATCCATACAGCTTCACTAACTGCAGGCTCACGCACCGCATCTGCAACAGGATGAAGAGCGACAAGACAGACGAACACGCACGAGCGCTGCTGGCCGGCAAACAGGACATCAAATCAAGCTCGATGCCGTTCAAAACGTTCGGGATCTGACCCGATACCAGGGCAGGGTACCCGGCCATACCCCCTTGGGGTAGCCTCGGGTGCAGTGCCGATATTTCCCCGCGGATTCAAACGTCGGAAACAGGGGAAACAACGAAAGGTCGGAAAGCGAGGATTACGCCGATGAAGTGCGAACTCTGCGGCAAGGAATTCCAGCCTTCCGGCCACGGGCGGCCTCAGAAGTACTGTTCCAAGTCCTGCCGCCAGAAAGCCGATTACCGTCGGAAAAAGAACAGGCCCGCACAGGACCGGAACGGTAAGCCGCCCGTCAAAGCCGTGGAAACGAAACAGAAGCCGGAGCAGGATCTCGACCAGCGGAGCTTCGAACGGATGATGGACGGCAGCATGCTGGACATACTGCGAGACAACCGTGACCTGCTGTTCAAGGCCATGGCCGATCCCACGACGCCGGCGAACGCGCTGCCCGCGATCAGCCGCCAGCTCATCGACGTATGCGAACGCATCGAATCGCTCCAAGGCGGCGGTCTGACCGACCTGCTGGACGATGAGGAAGACGAGGTGACGGACGATGTCGGAGCGTCGATTGTCTGAAATCGCCAAGGTCCTCCGCCAGCCGGAAGGCATCGTCGGCAGCGAGTTCACGCGAATCAACAAAGCCGCGCGCAAGGCCGGCATCCGTTTCGACTTGTGGCAGCAGGGCTTCTTGTGGCTTCTGTTCGCCAAGAACGCGGAAGGCAAGTATGCGTGTGGCGCGGACGGCGCCGTGCTGTCCAGCTGCAGGCAGATCGGCAAGACCTTCACCGTCGGCACCGCGTTGTTCCTCAAGGCGATACTCACACCGAACCTGAAAGCCATCTGGACCGCCCACCATACGCGCACCAGCGACGAGACATTCGCGGACATGTGCGAGATGGAGCATAATCCAGTGCTCGGCCGGTACGTGGAACGCATTCGCAGAGCAAACGGCCAACAGGAGATCACGTTCACGTCCGGCAGCCGCATCATGTTCGGCGCCCGCGAGAACGGTTTCGGCCGAGGATTGCACAGCGTGGACGTGGCCGTGTTCGACGAAGCGCAGATCCTCACAGTGCGCGCGATGGACAACATGATTCCGGTTTTGAACACGAGTCCTAACCCCCTGGTCGTGTATATGGGCAATCCACCCAAGCCGGGAGACCAGTGCGATGCGTTCACGGAGAAACGCATGCACGCGCTGAACCATGACGGAAACCTCCTCTACGTGGAGCTCGCCGCCGACAAGGACGCGGATCCGGACGACCGCGAACAGTGGGCTAAAGCGAATCCCAGCTATCCGAAACGTACAAGCGAACAGGCAATCATGCGCATGCGCAACAACCTGTCGGACGATTCATTCCGTCGTGAGGCGCTTGGCATATGGGACGAGACCGCCACCGCATACGCCATCAGTCCCGACCTGTGGCAGGCCGCGGCCGTCGACGACGTGCCCGAGGGCGGCACGGTGAGCTTCGGCATCGACATGCCTCCGGACAGGAGCGTGCTGACCATCGGAGCGGCGCTACGATACGCGGACGGTTCGGCCATCGTCCAGATGGCGAACATCAAGGACGCGCGGCAGGCGGGAACCATGTGGGCCGTGGACTGGCTCGCCGAACATTGGCCGAAGACCGCCAGCGTGGTCATCGACGCGCAGTCGCCCGCCATGAGCCTACTGCCGGAACTGAAGAAAGCACATGTGAAGGTCACGGTCACGAACATGCAGGAGATGGGCCGAGCATGCGGCCGGTTCCTCGACATGCTCAAAGCCGGAACGCTCAAGCACCCGCCGGACGAATACCAGCCGCAGCTGGCCGCGGCCGTCAAGGGTGCGACCACGCGCCCATTGGGACAGTCCGGCGCGATCGCTTGGAACAAACTCGGCAGTGATGTCGACATCACGCCGCTCGTGTCCACCACGCTCGCCCTGTACGGGGCGTTCACGACGCTCCGACATCCCGGAAGACGACAGACCATCGGAGGAATCTAAATGAGCGACATCCAGACAACGGCAGCGCCGGACGGGTGGAAACCTACGGGAGGAGCCGGAACGGTGCCGAAACTCGTCGTGCCGACGCACATCGACGGACTCTCCGGTGAGGAGAACGCGCTGCTGCGCGAACTCGCCGAGGTATGGACGCGCCACGCGAGCCGCAACCGAACACTCACCGCCTACTACGAAGCCAAGGAGCCACTGGTTGATTTTGGACTGACTGTGCCGAAGTCCATCAAGGATCATTACACGCCGCTTGGGTGGGCACGCAAGGCTGTGGATATGCTCGCCGAGCTTTGCGTGTTCGAGGGATTCGTCTCGCCGGGCGTGGACGATCCGTTCCAACTACAGGACTTCATGAGCAGAATCGGCTTCACCAGCGTCCTTCAGCAGGCCATCCAGACTGCGCTCATTCACGGCTGTTCGTTCCTCAGCGTCGTCCGGGACTTCGAAGGAAGACCGCTCATCCGCACGCATACCGCGGAAAGCTCGGCCGCCGTCTGGGATTACCCTAACCGGCGGGTCAGGGCGTGCATGGCCATCACCGACGTTGACGACAACAACGAGGCCACCGGACTCGTGCTCTACATGCCCGACCGCAACATCAGCGTGCAGCGCCGTCTCGGCTACTGGTGGCGCGTGGACGATGAGCAACCCACCATCGACAACGAGTGCAGCGTGTTCCGCCTCGCCTACAAGGCTACCGAGGTCAAACCGTTCGGACGCTCCCGCATCAGCCGGGACGCTATGGCCATCATCGACGGCGCGAACCGCACTATCGTGCGCGCCGAAGCGAATGCCGAATTCTACGCGTTCCCAAAAATCCTGCTGACAGGCACTTCCGAAGAACTCGCCTCGTTGGGCACGGACGACGCGTTAAAGCTTTATATGGGTCGCTACAACATGATCAGCAAGGACATCGACGGGCAGTCCCCGACCGTGACGCAACTGGCCGCGTCGAGTATGGACCCGCATCTGACGATGCTGAAAAGTTGGGCGGCGATGTTCGCCAGTGCGATGAACATTCCAGCCAGCTCGCTAGGCATCGTGTCCGACGCGAACCCGACGTCCGCCGACGCGACCGAGGCACAACGTGAGGACCTGATTATCGAGGCGCGCCATTGCGACCGGGATTTCGGTGAATCGATCCTGCAGGCAGCCCGTCTTGTGGCACGGATGCAGGATCCATCCGTGCCCGACGAGGAGCTGATGAAACTGCAGGTCGACTGGAAGAACCCGAACACGCCGTCGAGCTCCATGAGCGCCGACGCATTCAGCAAGCTCGCTGGAAGCATCGACTCGTTCGCCAACAGCGAGGTCGGCATGACACGCGCCGGATTGAGCCGAAGCGAGATCGTCCGGCTGAAGGCCGACCAGCGCAAGGCCCAGGCCGGTCAGGTACTCGATCAGATTCGAGGCATGCGCCAACAGACGGAGCAGCAGACCGATACGGCGGCGAGGGAAGGCGGTATGAATGAGCCCGAACAGTCTGAACCTGCCGCCGGAACGACGCAGAAGGCTTGAACTCGACCTCAATGATTTGTACGAGGATTACACGGACACCATGAGCCGCTTGCAGAAGGAGGCTGGCAACAGCGTTTCAGGACTTGTCTGGGACGGTGAAAGCCAGGAACTCATCAAAGCGGAGATCAACCGGTACGCCGACGCGGCCAACAAACTCGCATCCGACTACTACGGCCACGTACGCGACCTGTGGGCGCAGTACGGCGGAATCGATATGCCGGAATACGAGCCGCCTTCCATCACCGCCGACCGTGCGGTCTGGCAGATGGAAGGCGGTTTCAACAACACTGACTTCATGGGATTGCACTACAAGGATGTCATTCCAGATGAAAACGGAGCCGTTCACAACAACGCCGGAAGAACCATCGACGACCTGTGGCCCACGTTCGCTGACGAGGAGCAGGCGCTGGAATACGTGCAGAATCTGATTCAGACGGTCGGCCGGCTGACCATGCAGAGGGCTGTGGCCAACGATCCCACCAAGCCTCGCTGGGCTCGCGTCCCACGAGGGGCTAAGACATGCGCGTTCTGCCTTATGCTCGCCTCGCGTGGCTTCGCCTACCTGAGCGAGGACACCGCCGGACGGCAGATGCAATACCATACGGACTGCGACTGCGACATCGTGCCAAGCTGGGGCAGCAGCAAACTCAAAGGATACGATCCGGACAAGTATCGTGAAATGTACCAGGCAGCCAAGGCCGCGGCCGGCGATGACGGCGACTGGCGTGACACGCTAGCCCAATTGAGACGCATCTATCACGATGAGGTCAATGATGGCGTGACTGCCCAACCGACGATTCGATGGAGCGGCAAATCGATTCCAATCAGTGCTTCCGAACTATCGAGATTGTCGGATTACAGCGTCAGGATGCCTGGAGATAGATTCTCCAACGACGAGAAGATCGCGGCTTTGATGGATTGGACCGGAGACAGCTACAAAAGTATCAACGGCTACCTGTTCGGCGGACGAAACCCGTCGAAAGACGTCATCCATCAGGTCGAATGCATCGACGAAGCGATATCCGACCATATCACCCGAGAACGTTTCACGGTCGACAGGCAGATGCGGTTGTCGACGTTCCACGTCAACGACATGGAGTCGCTTTTCGATTTGAATACCGGTCGCACCTTCGAACACATCGGCTACATGGCCACCAGCATCAAGGAGGGAGGCATTGACGTTGATGGGGAAGACCGCATCGCCACAAGAATCCTGGTACCGCCGGGAAGCGCCGGCGTGTATGTGGAGCCGATCACTCAGCATCCGGGAGAATACGAAATTCTTCTGCCGAGAGGAAGGGCTCTTCGTTTCGAAGGGCTTGGAGCATCCGACGGCAGACCGATCGTTTATCTGAGACTGCTATGATTGAGCCTATGGATCGTTCCGACCGTTTCACGTTTATGCCCGGTGATTTGAAGGAAGTCACCGATGAGCGCCATCTTGCGGAAATCAAACGCAAGTATGGCGATATCTCCATGCCGCAGGACGAATATGAATGGGTCAGGAACGAAGGAAAGAAGCGCTGGTCCGTCGGCGACTATGTGTCGACCGACGAGCTGCGGTCCGAATACGCGCGAAGAAAAGCGCTGGGAAATCTCTGAATCCCAGAAAGCCATCACGTCGAAACGTGATGGCTTTTCTTTTACCTTTCACACCCCAGCGATGGGGCGGGGCGCAGCCATGCGCGAAACCAACAAGAATGGCCGTCAACTCGCCGGCGTCAGGCGTGGAAACCAAGAACAAGCAAAGGAGCCACCAACCATGGCAGAAGAAAACCAGACCGGCGCGGACGGCCAACAGGAGCCGGAACAGCACTCTCCGGCCCCAAAGGACGTGAACAACGCGAAGCCGAGGACCTTCACCCAGGAGGAAGTCGACCGCATAATCAACGAGCGTCTCGGCAGGGAACGCGGCAGGAAAAGCGACTACGAGGAGCTCAAGGAGAAGGCCGGACAGACTGCCGACCTCGAATCGAAACTCTCCAAGGCGCTCGAGGAGAACGAGAAGCTCAAAAGCGAAGCCAAACAGGCCGAACACGAGAAGGAGCTCTCCACGATACGCGCCAACGTCGCGGCCAAACACGGCATCACCGACCCGAGCGTCCTCGCGGGCGACGACGAGAGGCAGATTGGCGAATACGCCGAGAAACTCATGAAGGTGTTCGTCGACATGCGTTCCCGCGGCACGGTTGCGGACCAGAGCGCCCGTACCGGACAGGCCAAGGCGAAACGCTCCAGCCGTGAGGACTTCGTTAACGCCATGAGCAATACGCTCCTGTGATTCAACCAGCGAAAACATTCATTTGAAAGGACAAACCATGACAGATCCGTCCATGACACGAAAAAGCAACGGTCTAGACCTCACCCCTGAAACCCAGGCGGAGATCTGGCAGACCGCAAAATACCAGAGCGCGTTCATGCAGCTCGTGCCGGAGATGAAACTGCCCGGCAACGGTGCTCGCGTGCCGATCATCATCGGCGACCCGGAGGCCGCATGGGTCAATGAGGGTGCGGAGAAGCCGAAGAGTGGCGTCACCTTCGGTAAGAAGGACATGCTGCCGTACACCATCGCGGTCATCATGCCGTTCTCCAACCAGTTCCGCCGAGACTTCGGCGCTCTCTACGACCAAGTGGTCGCGAAGGGTCCGGGAGCCATCGCCCGCACGTTTGACAAGACCATCATGGGTCTCGTCGACGCTCCGGGTGCGGACTTCGACACCCTGAAGAGAGCGCAGACCGTCAGCATCGGCAAGGACGTGTGGAAGAGCCTGAACAAAGCCGACGACCTCGTGTCCGAAGCGGATGGAACCGTGGACGGTTGGGCGTTGAGCACCCAGGGCCGCAGTGTGCTCCGGCAGGCGACCGACAACAACGGACGCCCCCTGTTCCTCAACGGCACCGCCGCCTCCGACGTGAGCACCGTGCTCGGCAACCGCACCTACATCAGCAAGGGCGTTCACGTGCCCGCCGTATCCGAGACACCGGGATCGGCCAAGGCAGAGATCCTCGGCGTGTGCGGCGAATTCTCCTCCGCCGCATGGGGTTCCGTCGAAGGAATGCAGACCAGCATCTCCGACCAGGCGTCCATCACCATCGACGGCAAGCAGGTCAACCTGTGGGAGCACAACATGTTCGCCGTGCGAATCGAAATCGAGGTCGGCTTCCGTATCCGCGACATCAACCGCTTCGTCCTGCTCACCGCCTGACGGAGTCCGACATGACGGACGAACCAGACGTGTTCGCCACCTCCGTCGACCTCGAACAGAGGTGGCACAAACTCACCGACGAGGAACGTGAGAAGGCCGACACGCATCTCATGGACGTGACCGACTACATCAAGGAACGCTCCCCGAACTGGCAACGTCTCCAAAAAGAACGGCCACGCCTGCTGACGAAGATCACCTGCGACATCGTCCGCAGAATCATGCAGGCCGACCCGTACGACATTCCCGGCGGCATCACGCAGATGAACCAGACCACCGGCAGCTTCAGCGAACAATACAGTTTCGGAGCGCCCACCGGCGATCTCTGGCTGCGCGACGACGAGAAACGCATCCTTGGCATCAACGCTCAGCGCGCGTTCAGCGTCGACATGGCAACGGGGGAGACGTCCTAGTGGAAATCATCGAAGTGTGGCGCGGCCAGTCCACCACCGACACGGACGGCAACCCCATCCAGGGCAAACCCGTCCGCGTCGGCACGTTCCAGGCGATGGTCGCGCCAACCTCCACCACCGACCAGACCGAGGAGAACGCCAGCCCGCAGACCATCGAATACACGATCCACATCCGCGGTAGCCAACCGACAGGCATCCAAGCCACCGACCTGATCAAAGTCAGAGGCATCCTCCTGCCCGTCAAAGGAAAGCCGCAAGTGTGGAACAACCTCCACGGACGCCACATCGGCGACGTCATCACCGTGGGCGAACGGGAAGGATAAGCATGGCCAAACGATGCAGATTCGTATTCAACCGCAAGGCGTTCAGCCAACAGGTCCTCAAAAACGAGACATTGCGCTCGCGCATGAGGGACGCGGCCGAGGCCGCCGTAGAGGATGACCGTTGCATGGTCCGCGACCATGACGGCAAGAACCGTAGCGGCGTGGCGATCATCTGCCCGGCACCGGTGGAGAAGGCGCACGGCACGCTAGAGGACACGCTCGGAAGGATGCGCGTATGAGCATCCCGGTCACTCCCCGGCGCACGGAACCCCTGCTCCTGCCCAAACTGAGGACACTGTTCCCGGACGTGACGTTCGACACCATCGAACGAAGCGACCTCGAACCTCCCTTCACCGAAGCCACGCTGGCCGACTCCATGCAAGGCATGAGCACCCCAATCTCGCAGTACGTGCGGCTGCGGCTGAGCGTGCGCTGCATGAGAGAGGACCATACGGGCGACTGGGACAGGGCCGCCCGCCTGTGGGCGGCAATCGCGAGGGAGATCATCAGGCTCGGAACCGTCGCGCCGCTCATCGACGCGTCACTCGAATCCGGGCCGGTACGCATGACCGACGAGGACAAGAGGCTGGTGAGCGCGTACGGCGTGCTCCTGCTCGAGGTCACCGTTAACTGAAACACAACCAAAGACAACGTGCCGCCACACGCGAAGAACGGAAAGGTGCAGACGAATGTCTGACAACAACGAAAAAACCACCGTCGCCGCGCAGGGCGCGACCGACTACGGGTACGTGTCCAGCGGCAACACCGCAGGCAACGTGCGCCTGATCAAGAACTACGCGCTGTTCCTGTTCCCCAAGGGCGACAGCACGTTCGTGGCTCCGACCGGCGTGGCCTGGACGCCGCCGTCCAACAAGAAGCCGATCGGATACAGCACCGAGGACGGCGCCGTACTGCATCCGGAACCGGGCGACAGCACCGACTACAAGGCCCACAACGGCGACATCGTGCTGTCCGACACGGATCCGGGCTACTGGACCCTGCAGCTCGCCGCCATGGAGGGCCGCAAGGATGTGGTGTCGGCCTACTTCGACGTGGATGTGGAATCCGACGGCGGCATCAGCATCAAGGGCGCCGGATTGAAGAAGGAGTGGATCCTCGTGCTGGTCGCGCTCGACCAGCAGGACCGTCCGTTCCTCATGTACGGCACCAACGCGAAGGTGAGCGACCGTGACGACGTGAGCCTGAAATCCAGCGAGATCATGAACTTCAGCATGACGTTCAAGATGCTCAAGGGCGCTAACGGCGAACAGTTCCACGCGTGGGGCCTCGTCACCGAAGACGCCAAGTGACCCATTGATTCTTCCCGTGCGGCCGATGGCGGTCGGCCGCACGGGACACCCATTCAACCGCCAACCATTAGAACGGAGCCAACATGAGCGACAAAGAATACCATGTCGTGGACGTGGACCTGACCGACGCGGAGGAGCTCAAACCCGACGTGCACCTCGAGGTCGCCGGCGTCAAACTTGACCTGCCGAACCTCAACAACGCGGAACTGCCCATCGAACTCGTCCAGGTCATCCTCCTGGTCAAAAGCAAGCCCGCATTGTCCGACGAGGAAACCATGGCCTGCGTGAGCACGTTCCTCGCCTACTTCCAGACGATGCAGCCGAACTTCTGGAACGTGCTGCGCAAGACCAAACGTCCGATGGCCTACCTCACCGCGGCCATCAAGGCGTGGGCCGAGGAATCCGGACTGGACCCAAAAGCGTTTACCTCGCCCACCTCTGGAACAACAATCGCGCGGCACTAGCCTACGACTGGATCCGAGCGTACGGGCAGATCTACAGGCCCGTACGCTTCCGGGAATGGGTTGAAGGCCAACGTCCACGAGTCGATTGGGGACTCGCCTGGGCGTTGACCCGCGAAATCCTCAAAGACCATACGAGCCACTCGTGGATGGCGTTGCAGAACGCCGTCTACGCGCCCGACGGAGCCGAACAGGCGGTCTGGACGCTGTCCGGACAACGCAAACGCCCATGGTTCGACCACGAGCACGACCCGCTCCGCCCGCCAACCCCGACGCACAACCTCACCCGCCGTCAACGCGAGGACAGGGAACGGCTCAAAGCCTACTTCCACATCAACGACGACCTCTGACTCCGACCGCCATCGGAACCCCAACCTACGAATAAGGAAACACGATGGCAGCACAGGACATAGGCGTCGCATACGTCCACGTCGAACCATCCGGCAAAGGATTCGGCAAAAGCATCGAAGGCGACATCGGCGACGCCGTCAACAACGCCTCCAAGAAAAGCTCCAACACCCTCATCTCGAAGATCGGCGGGGCATTCGGCAAAATCGGCAAGGTCGGCACCGGCGCGATCGCCACCCTCGCCGGCGGCATCACCGCATTGGCCGCCAAAGGCGGCTTCACCCGCGCCCTCAACATCGAGAACGCGCAAGCCAAGCTCAAAGGCCTCGGCCACGACAGCGCCAGCGTCACCGAAATCATGAACGACGCCCTCGCATCCGTCAAGGGCACCGCGTTCGGACTGGGCGACGCCGCGACCGTCGCGGCCAGCCTGTCCGCCTCCGGCGTCAAGGAGGGCGGCGAGCTCACCAAGGTCCTCAAGACCGTCGCCGACACCGCGCAGATCAGCGGCCGTAGCCTGACCGACATCGGCATGATCTTCGGATCGGTCGCCGCGCGAGGAAAGCTCCAGGGCGACGACATGCTCCAGCTCATGTCGAGCGGCATCCCGGTCCTCCAAATGCTCGGCAAGCATCTGAACAAGACCAGCGCCGAAGTGTCCGACATGGTCTCGGACGGCAAGATCGACTTCCAAACCTTCGCCGACGCCATGAAGGAAGGCCTAGGCGGCGCCGCACTATCCGCAGGCACCACATTCACCGGCGCCCTGGCCAACGTGAAAGCCGCGTTGAGCCGACTCGGAGAAACAGCCGCCACACCAGTCCTCAACGGCCTGCGAGGCCTGTTCAACCAGGCCATACCGCTCATCGACACATTCACCGCAGCCGTCACACCAACCCTGCAAAAAGTCGGAGCGGCACTCCAACAAGGTCTCGAGAACGCGATACCCGCCACACAGGCGAAACTCAAAAACCTTGGCGACACGATCTCCAACATCCCCGGCTTCCAGATGCTCGCCTCGGCGACGGCCAGCCTCAAAAGCCAACTCACTGGCCTCTGGAACGCAATCACATCACTCATAGGCGGACTCAACAATGGCGGCGAAGCCGCCACAATGTTCTCCACAACCGCCGGCGCGCTCGCGGGAGTGGTCGCTTCGGTCGCGCAGGCGTTGTCGAACGCGGCGGGATGGGCGAAGACGTTCGTCAACACGTTCATCGAGACGGGCGCGTTGCAGCCGTTCCTTGAAAGCCTGACCGGCGTCATCTCCGGATTGGGCTCGCTGGTTTCCGTATTGGCGGCCGCGGTCTCGCAGGCCTTCGGCTTCAACGACAGCGCGCGCACCGCCAGTTCCGCGGCGCAGAGCTTCGCCGGACTGTTGAACACTTTGACCGGCGTGCTCATGACGGTGGGAGGCTGGCTGCAGTCGGTCGGACAGTGGGCGCGGCAGAACGGCGCACTGGTATCCGGCGCGTTGAAAGCCATCGCCGTCGCATTGCTCGCCGTCAAGGGCTGGGATATCGTCTCGGCCGGGCTGAAAACGGTTTCCGGTGGACTGAAGGCCATTTCCGCGACCGCCTCCGGTGTGGAGAAGACCGCCACGGCCGCATTCGATCTGATCGGCAAATTATCCGACGTGGGAAGCGCTGCGGGCGGCCTGAAGCAACTCGCCGGCTCGTTCAATATCGTCAAGGCCGCCCAATCGGCGTGGAGCTCGGTGACCAAGGCTGCTACCGCCGTGCAATTGGCATTCAGCGCTGCCTTGGATGCGAATCCGATCGGCATGCTTGTCGTGGCCATCGGCGCGGTCGTGGCCGCGCTGACATGGTTCTTCACCCAAACCGAAACGGGCAAACGACTCTGGAACAGCTTCGCCACATGGTTCATGGGAATCTGGAACCAGATCAGCACCGCATGCCAGCCAATCCTGCAAGCCATCGCCATATTCATCACCCAGACCATGAGCCAAATCCAACAAATCTGGCAAACCGGATGGACACGCATCACCACCGTCCTCCAAAACGTCTGGAACACGATCGGCCCCATCATCATGACCGCGCTCACCGCGATCATCACCGGCATCCAAACATTCATCACCACCATCACACCACTCCTGCAAGCAGGAATACAGAACATCCAAACCATCTTCCAAACCGCCGCCACCATCATCAGCACGGTCTGGAACGGACTCTGGAACACCATATCCACCGTCGTACAAGGCGCATGGACCATCATCGCCACAGTCATCAGCACCGCACTCGCCGTCATCCAAGGCATCATCCAACTGGCGCTCGCGGTCGTCAACGGGAACTGGAGCGCCGCGTGGTCGGCCATCCAGGGCATCGTGTCGGCAGTGTGGGGCGGCATCCAAGGTGTCGTTTCCGCGGGAGTCGGCATGGTCAGCGGAGTGGTATCCGCCGCATGCTCGACCATCCGGAGCGTGTGGGCCGCGTTGTGGAATGGCGTCGGAAGCATTGTGTCGAGCGTCTGGGGCGGCATCGTCGGCACCGTAAGCAACATGGTTGGCCGTGTCGGGAGCGTCGTGAGCGGGATCGGCGGAACCGTCCGGAGCGCGGTGTCCGGCGCGGGAAGCTGGCTCGTCAGCGCGGGACGCAACATCATCCAGGGATTGATCAACGGCATCACAGGAATGGTCGGCTCGTTGTATTCCAGCATCACCAACGCGTTGTCGGGCTTGGTGGACAAGGCCAAGAACGCTTTGGGCATCCATTCCCCGTCGCGTGTGTTCCGCGACGAGGTCGGCGTGATGGTCGGACGTGGCATGGCATTGGGCATCGACGATTCCGCGCATGTGGTCAGCCGTTCCATGGATTCGCTCGTCTCCACGATGAGCCTCTCCGACGTGGACTGGTCGAAGACCGGCAGGCTGAACGTCACGGCCGGCACCGGCGCCAATGCCGGCGACGGCGATCTGCGGGAACTCATCGCGGCCGTCGAATCGCTGCACGACGACCTCGGATCGATCATCGCCCGATACACGCCGACGATAGGGGACCGCGACTTCGCAAGGAAGGTGAGAAGTGCAATCGCTTGAATACGTGTGCGCGGCCACAGGTGAGCGCATCGGCTTCGAGGGGCCGCTGTACGGCGAGACGCTCACGGGACTGCGAGCCCGCGTCTGGGACTACAGCCTCGCCTCACGTGGCATGACGGGCATCACCCGCAAGGCGCGCGAGGCGACAGTCACCGTGAAGATCCACGATTCTCCGGCCACGCTCGACCTGCTCCGCCGCCTCGCGGACGCCGACATGGCCTCCGGAGAACCAGGCACGCTCATCGCCGACGGCGAGTGGAAAGCCAAAGCGTGGATCACGAAAAGCGAGCCGCAGTCCATCACGCCCACGATGGTCGAGACGCAGTTGACCATCGTGCTGGCCGATGGCGTGTGGCGTCGTCCGGCCATGACGCATTTCACGCCGCGATACGATTCCGGAACCTCCGACCTGGACTATCCGCATGATTATCCGCATGATTTCGCCGGCATGGCATTGGGCGCGGAGATCGTCAACGACACGTCCATCCCGCAGCCGGTCAAGCTCACGATATTCGGACCGTGCACAAACCCGTACGTCATCATCGGAACCAACCGGTACGAGGTCGACGTGACCGTACCATCCGGCTCGCGTCTGGAAATCGACGGCACCGGCGATGTCAGGACCGTCACCATGGTCAGCGGCACAGGTCTCGCCACCAACTGCTTCGCGCAGGCCGTGCGAGGGTCGGGCAAGGATTCCGGCCGGTACGTGTTCCAACCGCTCGCGCCCGGAACACAGCCGATCAGCTGGCCGGGAGGATTCCAATTCGACTTGACGGTCTGCGAGGAAAGGAGCGAACCGCCATGGACCTGATCGTCACCGACGCCACAGGCAAACCCGTGGCGAGCCACGCCTCATACACGCTCGACCTCGCGTTCGGCAGCGGGGAGAACGACTTCGACCTGCAGGTCGAAGACGCCGCGCTCAAGGCGGGGAGCCGCATCATGATCGACGGCACCGAGTACGGCGGCATCATCGACGACACGGATGTCGACGTGGACGGAGGCCTGTCCACCGTCACATGGCATGGCCGAGACTGGCATGGAGTGCTCGCCTCGAAGATCATCGAACCGGACAGGAACAACGATTACCTCACCCTGTCCGGCACGATTCCCGTCATCATGCGCACGCTCGTCAGCCGTGCGGGACTGCAAGGCCTGTTCACCGTCACCGAAGAAAGCGCCGACCACAAGACCACCTGCCGGTTCGACCGGTACGTGGACCTGTACAGCGGTCTGGTCAAGATGCTCAGGGCAAGCGGACTCAAACTCCGGTTGCGTAATGACGGCGACAAGGTGGCCATGAGCGCCATGCCCGTCCGCACGATCGGCGACAGCATCGACTCGGACCTCATCGACTTCACCGCCAAACAGGCGGCGCACCCGATCAACCATCTCATCTGCCTGGGCAAGGGCGAACTCAAGGACCGTACCGTCATCCACTGGTACGCCGACGCGAACGGCACGTTCAGCCACACGCAGACACTCAAAGGGCTTGACGAACGCACCGCCACATACGAGTTGTCCAACGCCGAAGCCGACGAGCTCGAGGACAAGGGCAGGCAGAAATTCCAGGAGCTTCGGAACACCAGCACCATCGACGTGGACATTCCCGACGGCATCGACGCGGACGTTGGCGACCTGGTCACGGGTCGTGACAACAACACGGGCCTCGTCGTCACTGCCGAGATCTCCAAGAAGATCGTCAAGGTTTCGGGAGGCGTGCTCACCGTCACCTACGAATCCGGAGGTGCCAGCGCCGGCGGCAACAGCGGAGAATCCTCCATCGGGGATGGTGGCCACGCCTACTACGCGGGAGCCGGCCTCAAGCTTGATAATTGGACCTTCAGCGCCGACGTGACCAGACAGGACATCGGTGCGCTTAATACGGCGTTGGCGGGCAAGCAGCCGAAAGGCGACTACATCACCGGCCTGAGAATCGGTTCGGTGGACACGCTCGCAGCAGGCGCGCAGGCCAGCGCGTCGCTTACCGGAGATGGCAGCGACAAGACCCTGAACCTGGGGCTTCCGACAGGCGGTCAGGGCGCGCAGGGGCCAAAAGGTGAGAAAGGCGATCAGGGGCCGCAAGGCGAAAAAGGCGAGAAGGGTGATACCGGGTCCAGAGGAGCGACTGGAGCGGCCGGTGAACGCGGTCCACAGGGCTTGGCAGGCCCGGAGGGGCCACAAGGTCTGCAGGGCCTGCGCGGGGAGAAGGGCGACGCTGGAGCGGCCGGTCCTACAGGGCCGCAAGGCCCTGCAGGTCCAACCGGTCTAACGGGGTCCACCGGCCCGCAAGGACCGGTCGGACCGGTTGGTCCGCAAGGCAAGCAGGGAATACAAGGAGTCCAAGGCATCCAAGGTCCGCAGGGCGAAAGAGGTGAAAAGGGCGACAGCGGCATATCCGCTCCCTCGAACGGCTTCTTCACACTCAGCATGGAAGGCGACGGTGACCTATATGTGAATTATCCGGATAATACGAGCCCACCATCGTTCACTTGGGATCCCAAGAGCGGCGACCTGTATGTGGATATACCAGAAAGGTGATTAATGACCAGGCTTCTAATCGGTAATATCAAAGGCCCCAAAGGTGACAAGGGCGATACCGGGGCCACCGGCCCGCAAGGCAAGCAAGGAGCGCAGGGCGTTCAGGGAGCTAAAGGCGACGTCGGCCTTCCGGCGCTCGTGATGAAGAAATCCCTCGTCGGCGAATATCCGGTGGGATCCACTTTCACGGGGAACGTGAGCGAATGGTTGAACCGAACACCACTCGCCAACGAATATTCGACCGCATTGTCAGGTGGCGGAAAATACAGCATCATCTGGCAGTGCGTTTCGCAATCCGGCGGCCAGTTCCAAGGGAAGACGGTTTCCAGGCAGTCCATCATCGGAGCGCAAGGCCCTGCCGGACCGCAAGGTCCAAAAGGCGACGTCGGCCTTCCGGCGCTCGTGATGAAAAAGATACTCGTTGGCGAATATCCGGCAGGCGCCATATTCACGGGAAACGTGAGCGAATGGTTGAACCGAACACCACTCGCCAACGAATATTCGACCGCAT